>JAESGP010000052.1_pt1 | contig 134332 bp, 98 predicted proteins | sample 9269741 | NCBI WGS metagenome assembly JAESGP01 (sample SAMN15720684, study PRJNA650882) | algae metagenome | isolation source: Desmonostoc vinosum HA7617-LM4 and co-occurring heterotrophs from cave wall | place: USA: Waikapalae cave, Hawaii | collected 2011-05-27 | reverse complement strand
CACTCGCTTCGCTCGTTACGCTCAAACAGTATCCGCGAGTCAGTTTTTGAAGCGCGTGAGTACACGCGCCGCCCTTGGCCCTGCGCTCCTCGCCGCCTCTTACGGCGATCGCACCGGGCACCGCCTGCCGCTCAACCACCGCTCGTGGTGTTCCCTTTGACCACCACCGGCAGTGCAGCAAAGGCGCGTGGGGGTGGCCGGCGGCGGCCGTGATGAGGCGCCGAGCAGCGCAGGAAGCCCGGCCGCGCGCGTACTCGCGCGCGCTTCAACATCTGACTCGCGGATGTTGTCTGAGCGTAACGAGCGAAGCGAGTGAAGCGAGTTATCCGCGGGCCGGGCTTCCGAGCAGGCGAGCCCGGACATGAACAGTCCAGTGGACTGTTCGTGCCTGGCGAGCGGCCCAGCCGCAAGGCTGGGCGCGGCCTGCAAGGCCAGGGAAGTGGGCGCCCCCAGGGCGCCCACCGCCGAATGTCGGCCGCCGCCGGCCACCCCCACGCGCCTTTGCCGCTCCTCCGTCCCCGCGCTGGCCATTGCGTCACCCGCCGCCCACACCCGGTCAAGCGAGCAGTACGGGGCGGCCACAAGTCAAAGAACCCGACAATTCCGACCGACTAAGCTACGCAAATGCCCCTGCTCCGCATCGCCGTCTTCTCCACGCTGCTGGCCGCCGCCGTGCTCGCCCACGCGCAGCAGCTCAAGCTGCGCATCCTGGAGACGACCGACATCCACATGCACCTCGTGTCCTGGGATTACTACCAGGACAAGCCGACCGACGAGTACGGGCTGGACCGCACCGCCACGTTGATCAAGGCGGCGCGGGCCGAGGCGAAGAACACGCTGTTGTTCGACAACGGCGACCTGCTGCAGGGCAGCCCGCTGGGCGACTACGTGGCGCGCGTCGCGCCCCTGCAGCCGGGCCAGGTGCACCCGGCGCACCGGGTGATGCAGGCATTGGGCTACGACGCCGCCAACGTCGGCAACCACGAGTTCAACTATGGCCTGCCCTTCCTGCGCCAGGCACTGGCGGCGGCGCCGTTTCCCTACGTCAACGCCAACATCGTGCTCGACGACGGCAAGGGCCCGGCGGGCGCCACGGCGCCGGGGCCGGCGAAGCCGGCGTTCACCCCCTACGTGCTGCTCGAGCGCCGCTACACCGACGAGGCCGGACAGCCGCAGGTGCTGAAGGTCGGCGTGATCGGCTTCGCCCCGCCGCAGGTGATGCGCTGGGACCGCCAGCACCTGCTCGGCCGCGTGGTGGCGCGCGACATTCCGGCCACGGCGCGCGAACTGGTGCCCAAGATGAAGGCCGAGGGCGCCGACGTGGTCGTGGTCATCGCCCACTCGGGTTTCGAGCGTGGCGAGACGGTCTTCTTCGCCGAGAACACCGTGGCGCGGCTGGCCGAGGTGCCGGGCGTGGATGCGGTGCTGTTCGGCCATTCGCATGGCGAGTTTCCCGGCCGCTTCTTCAGCAGCCACCCCAAGGTGGACCTGGCCCGCGGCACCATCAACGGCGTGCCGGCGACGATGCCCGGCTTCTGGGGCAGCCACCTCGGCGTCATCGACCTGACGCTCGAAAAGCACGGCACGGCCTGGCGGCGCACCGACGGCAGCGCGGCGCTGCGCGCGGTGTACGACCGTGGCGCGCGCAAGCCGCTGGCCGCAGCCGACTCGCAGGTGGCCGCGTTGGTGAAGGCCGAGCACGAGGGCACGGTGCAATGGATGCGCAGCGAGGTCGCGCGCACCGGCGTGCCCATCACCAGCTACTTCGCCCAGGTGAGCGACGACCCGTCGGTGCAGCTCGTGTCACAGGCGCAACTGGCCTACGGCCGTGCCGCGCTGGCGGGCACGCCGCACGCCGGCCTGCCGCTGCTGTCGGCCGCCGCGCCGTTCAAGACCGGCGGCCGCGGCGGGCCGCGAGACTACACCGACATCCCGGCCGGCCCGATCGCGCTGCGCAACGTCGCGGACCTGTACCTCTACCCCAACAGCGTCACCATCGTGAAGCTCACCGGCGCGCAGGTGCGCGAGTGGCTCGAGATGGCGGCCGGCGCGTTCAACCGCATCGACCCCGCGGGGCCTGCGGAGCAGAACCTGATCAACACCACCTTCCCCGGCTACAACTTCGACACCATCGACGGCGTCAGCTACCGCATCGACGTGACCCAGCCGGCGCGCTACGACCGCACCGGCCGCGTCGTGGCGCCCGACGCGCGCCGCATCGTCGACCTGCGCTTCCAGGGCCAGCCCATCGACGAGCGCGCCATGTTTGCCGTCGTCACCAACAACTACCGGGCGTCGGGCGGCGGCAACTTCCCAGGCCTCGACGGCAGCGCCACGATCCTCGAAGCGCCCGACGAGAACCGTCAGGCGCTGGTGCAGCACCTGCAGGCCACCAAGGCGGTGAACCCGACCGCCGACGACAACTGGTCCATCGTGCCGGTGCCGGGCGTGAAGCTGCGCTTCACCTCCAGCCCCGCGGCCGTCGCGCATCTGGCGCACAACCCGCGCATCGCCTTCGTGCGCGACAACGGCGACGGCTGGGCGACGTTCGAGCTGGCCGGGTCGCGCGACGCCGCGGCGGGCGCGCGGTGAAGCGGCAGGCCCTGGCGCGGTGAGCAGCAGCCCAGCGGACGACGGCGGCGTGGTGTCGCGCCTGCGCAGCGCGCAGCACGCCGTGGCGGCCCGCCTGGGGCCGCGCGGCACGCTGTGGCTGCGCAACGCCGCGCTCGGGCTGGGCGGGCTGGTCGGCGCCTTCCTGCTGGCGCTGGTGCTGGCCGCGGCCTGGTACTGGAGCGACCTGCCGCCGCTCACCAAGGCCACCGACTACCGGCCGCAGCAGCACCTGCAGGTGTTCACCAGCGACGGCGTCGAGATCGCGCAGTTCGGCGCCGAGCGGCGCGTGTTCGTGCCCATCGCCGAGGTGCCCAAGGCGCTGAAGGACGCCATCCTCGCCACCGAGGACGCGCAGTTTTACGAGCACGGCGGCATCAGCTTCCGCGGCCTGGTACGCGCCACCATCGCCAACATCAGCGGCGGCATGCCGCAAGGCGCCTCCACCATCACGCAGCAGGTGGCGCGCACCTTCTTCCTGAGCACGCGGCGCACGCCCGAGCGCAAGATCAAGGAAGCGCTGCTGGCGCTGCAGCTCGAGCGGCGCCTGTCCAAGGACCAGATCCTCGAGCTGTACCTCAACCAGATCTTCCTCGGCCAGCGCGCGTACGGCTTCGGCGCCGCGGCGCAGGTGTACTTCGGCAAGCCGCTCTCGGAAGTGGACCTGGCCGAGGCCGCGCTGCTCGCCGGCCTGCCGCAGAACCCGGTCTACGCCAACCCGGTGGCCAGCCTGCCGCGCGCCGTGAAGCGCCAGCACTGGGTGCTGCAGCGCATGGTCAAGACGGCCATGATCACCGAGGCCGAGCGCGACGCCGCCATGGCGCGCCCGCTGCAGATCCGCGCCCCGCATGCGGTGGACGTGCACGCCGAGCACGTGGCCGAGATGGCGCGCCGAGCCGTGGTCGAGCGCCTCGGCGACAAGGCCTACACCGAAGGCGTGCGCGTGGTGACCACGCTGCGCGCCGACGACCAGCGCGCCGCCCACGCGGCGCTGCGCCGCACCGTGCTGGCGCACGAGCGCAAGCAGCCCTGGCGCGGCCCCGAGGACCACGAGGACCTGCCCGCCGAAGCCGAGGCCGCCGACCGCGCCGCGGCGCTGGCGCTGAAGGACCAGCGCGACGACGAGGACCTGCGCGTGGCCATCGTGCTGGCCGCCACGCCGCGCGAGCTGACGCTGCGCCTGGCCAGCGGCGAGACGATCGCCGTCAACCCCGAGTCCGGCCCGCGCGGCGCCGTCGCGGCCATCGGCCCGAAGGCGCCGGCCAACCTGGCGTTGCGACGCGGCGCCATCGTGCGCGTGCTGCAGACGGCCGAGGGCGGGCGCGACGCCCGTGGCCGCGCCACGGCCGCCGAATGGCAGCTGGTGCAGTGGCCCGAGGCCGAGGCCGGCTTCGTGGCGCTGGACCCGGCCACCGGGCGCATCCGCGCGCTCGTGGGCGGGTTCGACTTCAACCACCGCCAGTTCAACCACGCCACGCAGGCGGCGCGCCAGCCGGGGTCGGCGTTCAAGCCGTTCCTGTACTCGGCGGCCTTCGAGCACGGCGTGATGCCCGAGACGGTGGTGCTCGACGCCCCCATGCCGGCCGACGCCGACGGCAGCCCGCCGGCTTGGAACCCCGGCAACAGCGACGGCCGCTTCGACGGCGAGATGACGGTGCGCGAGGCGCTGGTGCGCTCGAAGAACCTGGTCAGCATCCGCCTGCTGCGCCAGGTGGGCGTGCAGCCGGTGCGCGAATGGGCGCAGCGCTTCGGCTTCGCGCCCGCCGACCTGCCGGCCAACCTGACACTGGCGCTGGGCAGCGGCAGCGCCACGCCGCTGCAGCTGGCCGGCGCCTACGCCGTCTTCGCCAACGGCGGCCACCGCGTGAGCCCGGTGCTGGTGGAACGCATCGTCACGGCGGGCGGCGAGGTGCTGTACCAGGCCGCGCCGCCGCCGGTGCTGGACGGCTCGACACGCGTCGTTCCGGCGCGCAACGTGTTCCTCGTCAATTCGCTGATGGCCGACGTCACGCGCCGCGGCACCGCCGCGCGTGCCCAGGGCACGCTGGGGCGCGGCGACCTCTACGGCAAGACCGGCACCACCAACGACGCCGTCGACGCCTGGTTCGGCGGCCATGCGCCCGGCGTGGCCGCCGTCGCCTGGATGGGCTACCCCGAGCCGCGCAGCCTGGGCGAAGGCGAGAGCGGTGGCGGGCTGGCGCTGCCGATCTGGATCGACGCCATGAAGTCGATGCTGCGCGGCGTGCGCGAGCAGGCGCCGGTGGTGCCCGAGGGCCTGCTCTTCGTTCCGGGCGCCGACTGGCGCTATGCCGAGTTCGCCGACGGCGGCGCCGTGCTGCGCATCGGCGACCAGGCGGCCGTGACGGCCCCCGCGGCCGGGGCCAGCGCGCCGGCCAACGGCGCGGCGGCTGCGCCCGCGCCGGCCCCCGCGCCGCCGCCGCGGCTGCCCGATCCGGCGGCCGCGCCCGGCGTGCTGCCGCCGCCCACGGCGGCCGGCTCGCAACCGTCGCGCGCGCCGCAGATCACCAGCTGGGAAGCAGGGCCGCCGCCGGGGCGCTGAGCGCGCTGCGCGTGGCGGTCGCGCTCAGGCCGCCGCCTCGGGCGCGATCGCTTCGGCGTAGTCCACCAGCGCTTCCAGCAGCGCCTGCGCCCGGTCGTCGCCGCGCTCCATCGCCGCCTCGGCCAGGCCGTCGATGCGCTCGAGCCACGCCGCCAGCGTGGGGTGGCCAGCGGCGCCGCCGTGCAGCCGCTCGGCGCAGTGCTGCAGCCAGCGCTGGCGCTCGCCGGCGGCCAGGGTGTCGGGGAAGTTGCGGGCGCGGTAGCGGAACACCAGTTCCTCGAGCCGGGCGTCGTCGAACGCCGGGCGCTTGTCGGGCAGCGCCTCGGGCGACAGCGCCCGCAGCCGCTCCAGCGTGCGCCGGTCGGCGTCGGCGAGGAAGCCGCCGTACAGGTCTTCGTCGACGTCGCGCACCGTCGCCTCGGGCGGACGCTGCCAGGCCTGGGCCCACAGCGGGTCGAGCGACCGGCCGAGCGCGGCGGCGTGGCCTGCGTGGCGCAGCGCCGCGTCGACGTCCAGCCCCCAGCGCTGGCGCGTGGCCGCGTCCAGGATGCCGAGGTTGGCGCAGACGAACGGCGAGCGGTTGATGTGGATCGTCTTGATCGGCAGCCGCGTCTCGCCTTCGGGCAGATCGTCGGCGCGGGTGAAGACACGCCGGCGCACGGCCTCGACGTCGAGCGTGGCCAGTTCGCGCGGGTCGTGCGCCAGGTCCCAGACGATGACCTCGTTGCGGTTGCTGGGGTGCGGCGCCAGCGGCCAGGCGATGGCCAGGCTGCCGCGCTCCAGCGGGTAGCGGCTCGACAGGTGCACGAAGGGCCTGGGCTCGGCGAAGCCGCCGATCTGCTCGAGCACCGCGTCCTTCTTGCGCAGCCGGAAGGCGAACTCCCACAGCCGCGGCTGGCGCTGGCGGATCAGCCGCGCCAGGGCGATGGTGGCGCGCACGTCGGAGAGCGCGTCGTGCGCCGCGTCGTGCACCAGGCCGTTGGCCGCGCTCAGGTGCTCGAGCTTGAACGAGGGCCGGCCGGCCTGCTCGCCGCTGCCGTGCACCGGCCATTCGATGCCCGCCGGCCGCAGCGCCCAGCAGGCGCGCACCAAGTCGACGATGTCCCAGCGGCAGCAGTCGTTGCACCACTCGCGTTGGTAGGGGTCGATGAGGTTGCGCCAGAACAGGTGGCGCGTGAACTCGTCGTCGAAGCGCAGCGTGTTGTAGCCCACGCCGATGGTGCCGTCGGCGCCCAGCTCGGCCAGCACCGCGGCGGCGAAGGCGTGCTCGGGCAGGCCGCGTTCGAGCGCGAGCTGCGGCACGATGCCGGTGAGCAGCACGCTCTCCGCGTCGGGCAGGTAGTCCGGCGCCGGGCGGCAGTAGTGCATCACCGGCTCGCCGACCTCGTTCAGGTCGGCGTCGGTGCGGATGCCGGCGAACTGCGCCGGCCGGTCACGCCGCGGGTCGCGGCCGAAGGTCTCGTAGTCGTGCCAGAAGAAGGTCGGCTGAGCGGTGCCGGACGGGGGCTTGGGCGGGGCGGTCATCACGCGGCGTCGGGTGCCGCGGCAGTGTGGCACCAGCGCCGGGCACGCACGCGGGCGCCGGATGCACGCTGGGTGCGTCCGGCGCCCTGGCCGACGCCGATGCCACGCGGTGCATCAGGCGCAGTGACGATCGCGACCTTGGGTGTGCGCCTCGGCGGAGGCGCAACGCCCGATCGTGCGGTGGACGGCGATCAGTGGCGATCGGCGCGCGGGGCGCGCATGTCGCTGCTGCTGTCGGCGTAGCCCGACTGCGCCATCTGACCCGAGGTGGTGCCGCTGTAGCTGTTGGCAGCCGTGGTCGTGTCGCCGATGGTGATGCCGCCGGCCAGGCGGTCACGCAGCGCCGAGCGGGCTTCGTACAGGCAGTCGGCGCGCGACTGCTGGGTTTGGCCGGCCATGCAGGCCTGACGCTCCTGCTCGTAGATCTGACGCGCCGAGGCGGCGTCTTCGCGCTGCGCCATGGCGCCGGCGCCGGCCAGCAGCGTGACGGCCGCAGCGACGGCGCGGACGATGTTCTTGGAGACGGTTCGAGGTTGGCCCATGGTGCACTCCTTTGCCGTGGCGGCGTGTGTGAAACGGGATGTGTGGTGAGCGCACTTTGGACGCTGCCGGGCGCCGCGCGCGTAGGACAACCTTCCATCGCCGAATCGGCCGAGACCGCAACGGTGTGTGCCGGACGACACCGGGCGCCACGATCCCGGCGGCGGTCGCCGGCGTCGGTCACAGGCGGCGGTCGCCGGCCGGCCCCGGCCCGAATCTCAGGTCCGCCATACGCAGTTCCGGCACTTGCGCCCGTGCGTTCAGGCCTTACAAACGCAGGTCACCCGCCGCCGACCGAATGCCGTTGTTCCCCCTACGCGCCCCCGCCGCTGCACTCGCACTGGCCCTCGCCGGCGCCAGCGCCGCCGCCGCCGAGCCCGTTCCTTCCGCCTGCACCGACTTCGACGCCTACGTCAACGGCCGCTGGCACGCCACCACCGAGCTGCCGGCGCACCGGTCGCGCGTCGGCAGCTTCGACACGCTGCGCAGCGGCAACGCCGCGCTGCTGGAGAAGGCCCTGGCGGCGCTGGTGGCCGAGCCGGCGCGCCAGACATCGCCGGGCCTGCGCCTGCTGGCCGCCTACCACGCCAGTGGCATGGACACCGCGGCCATCGAGCAGCAGGGCCTGGCGCCGGTGGCGCCGTGGCTGGCGCGCATCGCGGCGCTGACGCGCGAGGAACTGCCCGCGCTGCTGGGTGACCTGGCGCGGCTGCAGGTCGCCGCGCCGCTGTCGCTGTCGGTGGGCAGCGACGCGCTCGACGCCGACCGGCACGCGCTGATCGCCTCGGCCGCCGGCCTGGGCCTGCCCGACCGCGACGACTACCTGCGCGGCGACGACGAGCGCTCGAAGACGTTGATCGCCGCCTACCGCGACTACGCACGCACGCTGCTGGAGGCGGCCGGCGCGCCGGCCGACGCGGCCACGCTCGATGCGCTGCTCGCCTTCGAGACCGAACTCGCGCGCGCCGCGCCCACCCGCGTGCAGCGCCGCGACCCGCGCGCCGGCTACAACCCCTACACGGTCGAGGGCCTGCGCGCCCTGGATGCCGGCTACGCGTGGCAAGCCTGGCTGAGCGCCTACACCGGCCGCGCCGAAGGTGCGCCGCTGATCGTCGCCGCCCCCGCCTTCGCCGCCGCCACGGCGCGGCTGGCGCAACACGCGCCGCTGGCCACCTGGCAGGCCTACCTGCGCGTGCGCCTGCTCGACGCCACGGCCGAACACCTGCCGCGGCGCGTGGCGCAGGCCCACTTCGCCTACCGCGGCACGGCGGTGCGCGGCCTGCGCACGCCGCTGCCGCGCGCCGAGCAGACGGTGCTGGCCATCGGCGGTGCCTACGGTGGCGCGCCGCTGGCCGAGACGCTGGGCGAGCTCTATGCCGCCAGCGCCTTCTCGCCCCAGGCCCAGGCGCGGGCCGAGCAGATGCTCGACGACATCCGCCAGGCGATGCGCCAGCGCATCGACGCCCTGCCCTGGATGAGCGAGCCGACCAAGCAACTGGCGCGCGCCAAGCTCGACGCCATGCGCGCCAAGATCGGCGTGCCGGAACGCTGGCGCCGCTACGAAGGGCTCGTGCTCGATGCCGCCGACTACGCCGGCAACTTGCTGCGCGTCAACGCCTGGCACACCGCCCAGCGGCTGGCGCAGCTGGACCAGCCGGTGGACCGCGGCCGCTGGACGACCAGCCCGCACATCGTCAACGCCTTCGCCGCGGGCGGCAACCAGATCGTCTTCCCGGCGGCGATCCTGCAGCCGCCGTTCTTCGACCCCGCGGCCGACGACGCCAGCAACTACGGCGCCATCGGCATGGTCATCGGCCACGAGATCACGCATCACTTCGACGACCGCGGGCGCCAGTTCGACGCCAGCGGCAACCTGCGCGACTGGTGGCAGCCGGCCGATGCCGACGCCTACCGCCAGCGCGCCGAACGCGTCGCCGCGCTCTACGCCGGCTTCGAGCCGGTGCGGGGCGTGCGCATCGACGGCCGGCTCACCCTGGGCGAGAACATCTCCGACCTGGGCGGCGTGCAGATCGCCTACGAAGGCCTGCAGCTGGCGCTGGCGCGGCAGCGCGCCGCCGGGCGCGAGCCGCCGCTGGTGGACGGCATGACGCCCGAGCAGCGCTTCTTCATGGCCAACGCCACCATCTGGCGCAGCAAGACCCGGCCCGAGGCGCTGGTGAACCAGCTGCGCACCGACAGCCATTCGCCGGGCCGCTTCCGCGTGCTGGCACCGCTGTCCAACATGCCCGCGTTCGCCCAGGCCTTCGGCTGCCGCGCCGGCGATGCGATGGTGGCGGCCGAGCCGATCCAGATCTGGTGAGCGCCGGCCGCGCCGGCACCTTCAATGGCGCCGACGGGTGCGGACGAGCACCCCGGCCAGACCCGCGCCCATCAGCAGCAGCGACGCCGGCTCGGGCACCACGCTCACCACCGCCAGGCCGCGCAGCAGCTGCTCGCTGCCGATGGCGCCGACCAGCGTGGCGGCGCCGGTGGCCAGGTTCACGGTGTAGAGCTGCGAGCCCGTGGCGCCGGGCGCGGTCAGCGACGCGAAGGCCGTGCCCGAGACGCCCGAGATGTCGAAGCCGAGCAGCTCGGTCGTGAGGTCGGCACCGATGGGCGGCGTGCCCAGCGGTCCCAGCTCGCCGACGCGCATCAGCCGGCCGTCGTTGGGCGGCGACTGGATCACCAGCCGGTCGAAGTTGTAGTCGATGTTGTAGAGCGTGGTCGTCGTGGCCCAGGGCACGTTGTTGGCGTAGGCCGAGGCGCCGATGGTCGGGTTGACCGAGCCGGGCGGGTTGCCGGCAAGCAGCGCCGCATCGACGGTGACGGCACCGCTGTCGGCGTCGATGCGCAGGTTCTGCTCGAGGTCGCTCACCACGCGCAGCGACGGCAGGCCGGCGGCGTCGGCCACGGGGTTGAAGTCGAAGCCGAAGGCGTTGCCGTTCAGGCTGGCGCCGGGGAGCACGAACGACGCCGTCGCGGCGCCGCTGGCGGCGTCCAGCACGTAGAGGCGGTTGCTGCTGCCCAGGCCATACAGCCAGCCGTTGCCGGGCCGCAGGTCGATGCCGAGGATGGTCTCGCCGGCCTGCAGCCCGGTGATGGCCACGTTGCCGGTGAGCACGCCGGGGCTGGCGCTGTCGAAGCTGACGAGGCGGTTGTCGGTGGTCAGGCCGACGAGCGATTCGGCGCCGGCGTGCGGCAGCAGGGCCGAGGTGGCCAGCGCGGCCAGCAGCGGCGCCAGCCGCGGGGAAAGACGATGCATTTACGGGCTCCTCCACGCCACGTCGGCGTGCGGCGCCCGGGGGCAAGCGTGGCGCCCGACGCGCGGCGTTCCCCCACGTTTCCGGGGGCCGGGCCGTCTCGGCGGCGCCGGTGCGCGCGCCGAGCGCTCAGTGCAGCACCAGCAGCGGCAGCCGGGTCTTCGACATCACGTTCTTGGTGTGCGAGCCGAACAGCAGCTCGCCGAAGGCGCCGCGGCCGTGGGTCGCCATGACGACCAAGTCGCAGCCGAACTCCTCCGCCGCGCGGGCGATGGCCTCGCCGACGTCGTCGGCACGCGTGTAGCGGCCTTCGAAGCCGACCCCCTGCCCGCGCGCCTGCTCGCCGAAGCGCTTCAGCGTGGCCTGGGCGTGGGCTTCGGTGCGGCGCTCGTGCGCCTCGGTCTCGCGCGTGTACTGCACGAGGTTGCTGCCCATGTGCGGCAGCGGCGCCATCGGCTCGGCGATGAAGCCGGTGATGCGCGCGCCGAGCGTGCGCGCCAGCGCGATGCCGGCGTCCACGGCGCGGCCGGAGAGGTCGCTGCCGTCGATGGGAACGAGGAGGTGCTTGAACATGGTGTGCTGCGGGCGGACGCCCGGGTTGCGCCGAGGCTGGTTGCCAGGGTCGCGACCACTGTAGGCGGCGCCGGCGCGCCGGCCTTGACGCAGCGCAAGCAGCCGATCCGGCGCCGCCTGCCTGGGCGCGAGCGCACCGCGGCGCCAGCGCACGCGCTTCAGCGCGGCAGCAGGCCAAACTCCTCGGCGTCGAACTGCAGCTTGACGAAGGCCTCGGTGGCGCGGCGCTGCGGCTCGCCGGCGGCCTCGCGCGACCGGCGCTGGGTGGCGCCGACGAAGAGCCGCGTGCCCGACGAACGCCGGAAGGCATAGGTGAGCGACTGCGTGGTCTCGCGCGCCGTCTGCGCCGCGACGATGCCCTCGGCGCGCCGGTCCAGCGCCTGGCGCTGCACGATGGCGCGCAGGTGGTGGCGGGCGTCGAAGTGCCACACCGCCAGCAGCTGCAGCGCCTGCTCGCGGTAGGCGCTGCTGCCGCCGTCGCGCAGCACGCCCTGGCGCCAGCTGGGCTCAAGCTCCAGCGGCGCCAGCGGGCGCAGCTTCGCCAGCACCGACACCCGCGCGCCGGGCCGCACGACGCCGGCGCTGGTGTCGGCCAGCTCGCCCACTTCGAAGTACCCGTCCACCAGCGGAAACCAGCTGGCCGGCGTCATCACCAGGCCGGTGTTGACGTAGCGCTCGCGCAGCAGCGGCGCACCCGAGGCGGTGCGCAGCGCCGAGCGCGCGAACACCTCGAACCACCACTCGAGGTTGCGCGCGGCCGTGCCCCACAGGCCCGGGCGAACGACCTGCTGCACGACTTCGCCGGTGACGCGGTCGCGCACGTCGTAGGCATCGACGTTGACGAAGAACTCGTTGAACGGGCCGAGCCCGCTCCAGCCCGTGCTCTGGAACAGCCCCAGCTTGCGCGTGCCGGCCTGGTTGACGAAGCCGCTGTCGTGGCGGAAGCCGGTGCCGATGTCGTCCAGCGTCAGCGTGGTCTCGCCGTGGCCGGTGTTGCGCATGGCGCGCACGAACACGCGGTCGCCGTCGACCGCGGGCTTGCGTTCGAGGCTGTCGCCGGCACCCGGCAGCGCCGTCGTGCGCGAGTGCAGCCACTGCGCGCGCAGCCTCCACTGCGGCGCCAGCTGCACGCCGACGTCGGGCCCGATGACGGTGTTGTCGCCGCGGTGATCGGCGTAGCGCCGGTGCACCGCCAGGCCGCCGATGGCCAGCCGGCCGTCGTCGTGGCGCACGCGGGCGACGACGGCACGCGACGCCGGCTGCGAGGCGAAGTCCGTGCCGTACGGGCCCGGCACGAGCACGAAGCCGCCGCCGCGGTCGTCGATGGCGAAGGCGGTGCCGGCGACGTGCGTGCCGCGCCAGGTGCCGCGCAGGCCGAAGCGCGGCTCGGTGAAGCTGCGCGTGTACAGCGCGTTCTCGATCGGCGCGCGCAGGAGGTCCGCCGACTCGAAGAAGAACGGCCGCTTCTCCGGGTAGAACAGGGCGAAGCGCGAGTTGCCGGCGAGTTGCGGCACGTCCAGCTCCACCTGGGAGAAGTCCGGATTGAGCGTGGCGTCGACCAGCAGCGACGCATGCGGCCGCCACTTCAGGTCCAGGCTCGCGTCGCTGCCTTCGCTGCGCCGCCCGGCGTCGTCCTTGGCGGCGCGCAGCGTGACGCTCGGGCGCAGCGTGAGGAAGCCGTGGCGCTGCGGCAGTTCCACGCCGGCCAGCGGCTGCAGCGTGTCGATGAAGCTCGGCGCGTCGCGCGGGATCGGCACGCTGGCCATCAGGTGGAACTGGTCGCGCGGCAGGCGCCGCGCGACCATGAAGCGCCAGTCCTGCACGCCCGGTGCGAAGCGCAGCGAGGCGAAGGGCAGGCGCAGCACCGCCGTCCAGCCGCGCCCGTCGGGCAGCCGAGCCGTGGCCGCGTCCCAGTCGAAGTCGGGCGCGAAGTCCTCGCTGTCGTCGCTGGCGGTGTGCAGGCCGTCGGCCAGGCTGCCGGCGGCGTTGACGCGGAAGAACTGCGCGCTGGTGCGCCGCCCGATGGCGTCGACGTAGACGACGACGAAGTCCTGCGTGCGGTTGACGCCGTCGTAGCGCACCACCGTGTCGCGGATGCGCTCGGGCGCGGTGTCGTGCGCGGTGATGCCGAAGTAGAGCGCCCGTTCGTCGAACAGCACGCGCACCGTCGTCGCCTGCGCCGGGGCGGCGCCATTGACCGGGTCCTTCTCGACGAAGCGGTCCCAGGCCGGCGCACGCTGCCAGGCCGGGTGGGCCAGCGTGCCGTCGAGCGGGATCGATTCGGTCGGCAGCAAGCGCGTCGCGATCACCGCGTCGGGCGCGGCGCCGGGCGGCGCGGCCCGGGCGGCGGGCGGGTGCAGCAAGCCGAGCAGCAGCGCGGCGCAGGTCAGCAACTTCGACGGGAACGACATCGGCGCGCATTGTGGCGGCGGCCGCAATAATGAACGCCCCTTCCGAAAGGCATAGCCGGAAAGCGCCAGCGCGATGACCCGAGTCTTCAACTTCAGCGCCGGCCCGGCCGCGCTGCCCGAAAGCGTGCTGCGCACCGCGGCCGACGAGATGCTCGACTGGCACGGCTCGGGCATGAGCGTGATGGAGATGAGCCACCGCGGCAAAGAGTTCATCGCCATCGCCGACGAAGCGCAGGCGCTGCTGCGCGAGCTGCTCGGCGTGCCGTCGAACTACAAGGTGCTGTTCATGCAGGGCGGCGCCATCGCCGAGAACGCCATCGTTCCGATGAACATGCTGCGCGGCAAGGACAGGGCCGACTACGTCGACACCGGCGAGTGGAGCAGGAAGTCGATCAAGGAAGCGAAGAAGTACGCCCGCGTGAACGTGGCGGCCAGCGCCGAGGCCGACGGCTACACCCGCATCCCGGCGCGCGCGACCTGGCAGCTCGACCCCGATGCGGCCTACGTGCACATCTGCAGCAACGAGACCATCGGCGGCGTGCAGTACCACTTCACGCCCGACGTGGGCGACGTGCCGCTGGTGGCCGACATGTCCAGCGACATCCTCTCGCGCCCCATCGACGTGTCGAAGTACGGCCTGATCTACGCCGGCGCGCAGAAGAACGTCGGACCCAGCGGGCTGACGATCGTGATCGTGCGCGAGGACCTCATCGGCCAGGCCCTGCCCGCCACGCCGAGCGCCTTCGACTACAAGACGGTGGCCGACAACGACAGCATGTACAACACCCCGCCCACCTACGCGATCTACATCGCCGGGCTGGTGTTCCAGTGGCTCAAGGCGCAAGGCGGGCTCGAGGCGATGGCGCGGCGCAACCAGGCCAAGGCCGCGCTGCTGTACGACCACCTCGACGGCACGTCGTTCTACCAGGCACCGGTGGCGCGCGAGTGCCGCAGCTGGATGAACGTGCCCTTCAGGCTGCACGACGCGTCGCTCGACGCCGCGTTCCTGAAGGGCGCCGAGGCCGCCGGCCTGGTGCAGCTCAAGGGCCACCGCTCGGTGGGCGGCATGCGCGCGTCGATCTACAACGCCATGCCGATCGAAGGCGTGCAGGCGCTCGTGGCCTACATGAAGGATTTCGAGGCCCGCCATGGCTGAGGCCGCCGGCGGCGACCGCCTGGGAGTCCAGGTGCTGAACAGCATCGCGCCCGCCGGCCTGGCGCGCCTGCCCACCGAGCGCTACCGCGTCGGCCGTGACGTGGCCGACCCGGCCGCGCTGCTGCTGCGCAGCGCCGACCTGCACGGCCGCGACATCCCCGCCAGCGTGCGCGCCATCGCCCGGGCCGGCGCCGGCACCAACAACATCCCCGTGGCCGCGATGAGCGCGCGCGGCGTGCCGGTGTTCAACGCACCCGGGGCCAACGCCAACGCGGTGAAGGAGCTGGTGCTGGCCGGCATGCTGATGGCGGCACGGCAGATCGCCCCGGCGCTGCAGTTCGTCGGCGGCCTGGATCTCGACGCGCCCACGCTCGACACCACGGTCGAAGACGGCAAGAAGGCCTTCGGCGGCTACGAGCTGCAGGGCCAGGTGCTGGGCATCGTCGGCCTGGGCAAGATCGGCTGCCTGGTGGCCGACGCGGCCATCAAGCTCGGCATGCAGGTGCTGGGCTACGATCCGGACATCACCGTCGACGCGGCCTGGAGCCTGCCGTCGCAGGTGCGGCGCGCGGCGAGCGTGGGCGAGGTGCTGCGCAGCGCGCAGTTCGTGACGCTGCACGTGCCGCTTGTTGCGGCCACGCGCGGCCTGGTCAACAGCGCCAACATCGGCCTCATGCGCGCCGGCGGCGTGCTGCTCAACTTCAGCCGCGACGGCGTGGTCGACAACGCCGCGGTGGCCGAGGCGCTGGCGGCGCACAAACTCGCCGCCTACGTCTGCGACTTTCCCAGCCCCGCGCTGCCGCGCGACCCGCGCGTGGTGGCGCTGCCGCACCTGGGCGCGAGCACGCGCGAGGCCGAGGAGAACTGCGCCGTGATGGTGGTGGACCAGCTGCGCGCCTACCTCGAACACGGCGAGATCGCCAACGCGGTGAACTTCCCGAACGTGGCGATGGCGCGCGAATCGCCCTGGCGCGTGGCCATCGCCAACGCCAACGTGCCCAACATGCTGGGCCAGATCAGCACGACCATGGCGCGCGCCGGCCTGAACATCCACAACATGGTCAACAAGAGCCGCGGCGAGATGGCCTACACGCTGGTGGACGTCGACAGCGCGCCCGGCCCCGCGGTGCTGCAGCAGCTGCGCGCCATCGACGGCGTGCTGGCGGTGAGCGACCTGCCGCAGCCGCGCTGAAGCCCGTGCCCGCGCTGTCGCGTCGCCTGGCCACGGCGCTGGCGCTGCCCGCGCTGCTGGCGGCGTGCAGCACCACCTTCGACAACGAGCCGCTGAACCGGCCGCTCACGGCCGAGTTCGTGCGGCAGGCGCAGGCGCCGCGCAACATCGTCGGCAGCCACGTGATCGGCCTGTCGCTCTCGGGCGGCGGCCTGCGCGCCGCGGCCTTCGGCCTGGGCGTGCTGCAGGCGCTGGCCGGCGACGGCGGGCGTTCGGCCGACGTGTGGGACGACCTCAGCTTCATCAGCAGCGTCTCGGGCGGCTCGCTCACCGCCGCCTACGTGGCGCTGCACGGGCGGCCGGGCCTGGCCCAGCTGCGCGAGCGCGTGCTGCTGCAGGACCTGGAGCGCGACCTGCGCATGGAGCTGCTCTCGCCGGCCAACCTGCTGCGCCTGCTGGCCGGCGGCCTCAACGACCGCAGCAACCTGGCGCGCCGGCTCGACGCCGAGGTGTTCCACGGCGCGACCTTCGCCGACCTGTACCGGCGCAACAAGCCCGACGTGTGGATCAACGCCACCGACCTGTACAACCGCACGCCGTTCCCGTTCACGCCGCACTCGTTCCTGATGCTGTGCAGCGACCTGTCGGCACTGCGCGTCTCCGAGGCGGTGGCCGCGTCGATGGCCGTGCCGCTGGTGTTCGCCCCGGTCGTGCTGCGCACCTACCCCGAACACTGCCGCACGCCGCTGCCCGAGCGCCTGGGCCCGCTGCTCGCCGATCCCAACCGCGTCGCCACCGACCCGGCGGCCTCGGTGGCCAGCGCGATGCAGAGCTACCGCGACCCGACGCGCATGCGCTACCTCAAGCTGGCCGACGGCGGCCTCACCGACAACCAGGGCCTGGCGAGCATCCTGGTGGCGCGTTCGATCTCGGGCACGCCCTACGGCCCGCTGACCGAGGCCGACGCCGTGCGCGTGCGGCGCATGCTGTTCCTGATCGTCGATGCCGGCCGGTCGCCGGTGGGCGACTGGGCGTTGCGCGTGGACGGCCCCGGCGGCATGGACGCCGGCATCGCCGCCGCCGACGCGGCCATCGACTCGGCCACCCGGCTCAGCGCCGCGGCCTTCCGCACCATGGTGCGCGAGTGGCGCGACGCCATCGTGCAGTACCGCTGTTCGCTCGACGACGCCGAGGTGCGGCGCCACGTCCCCGCCGGCACCGACTGGCAGTGCACCGACGTGACCGTGCTCGTCGACACCGTCAGCGCCGACGCGCTGGAGCCCGAGCGCGCGCGCCGCCTGCGCGCCATGCCCACGCGGCTGGTGCTGCCGGCAGCCGAGGTCGATGCTGCCATCGAAGCCGGCCGCGACGCCGCGCTGCGCAGCCCGGCGCTGCGCGGCTACGTCGCCGAGCGCAGCCGCACACCACCGACGCGCTGACGCGCGCCACGGGAGCGGCGCGGCCGCGCCCGCGCCCGCGCCTGGCGCGCAGCCGACACCCGCACCCGCAAAGCCTCAGCGAGGCGCCACGCCTTCGCGCAGCGCTCCGGCACGCTGCAGCAGCTGGGCCACCGTGGCCACCGCGATCACCTCCGGCGCCTTGCCCGGGATGCCCGGCACGCCGATGGGGCAGACGATGCCGGCGATCGCCGCCTCGGCGAAGCCGCGCTCGCGCAGCCGGTGTTCGAACCGCGCCCGCTTGGTCTTCGAGCCGATGAGGCCGACGTAGCCGGCGTCGCCGCGGGCCAGGATGGCCATCACCAGCGCCAGGTCCAGGTCGTGGCTGTGCGTCAGCACGAGGTGGAAGGCGCCGGGCGGCGCGGTGGCCACCTCGGCCTCGACCGGCTCGGCGCCGATGCGTTCGACGTGCGCCGGCAGCGGCTGGTGCGGAAACTGGTCGTCGCGCGCGTCGATCCAGGCGACGCGGCAGGGCAGCGTCGCCAGCAGCTGCACGATGGCCTGGCCGACGTGGCCGGCGCCGTACAGCTGCAGGTGGAACAGCGGCTCGGGCTCGGGCCAACTCGCAGGGTCTTCGTCGGCCAGCGGCGCCAGGCCGATCTCCACCGCGCCGCCGCAACACTGGCCGAGGCTGGGGCCGAGGGCGAAGCTGCGCTGCCGCGCCACGGCCTCGCCGCGCAGCAGGCTGCACGCGTCGCGGATCGCCGTCAGTTCGAGATGCCCGCCGCCGATGGTGCCGACGATGGCGTCGGCGGCCACGAGCATGCGCGTGCCGGCCTCGCGCGGCACCGAACCGCGCGACGCCAGCACCGTCACGACGACGGCAGGCCGGCCTTCGGCCCGCCAGCGCAGCGCCGTGGCGCGCACCTCGACCGTCATGGCGCTGCGCGGCGGTGCGGCGCGCGGTCGCACGCCGCCGCGGGGCGCGTGGCCGGCGCCAGGGCCATCAGGCGACGGCCGCGACGGCCTGCAGCGCCGCCAGCACCGCCTCGGGCGTGGCCGGCGCGCGCAGCGGCGGGCGGCAACGCGGCGCGCCGCAGGCGGCGATGGCGTCGCGGATGGCGAAGAACACCGAGAACGGCAGCAAGAGCGGCGGCTCGCCCACGGCCTTGCTGCGGTGGATGGTGTCGTGCACGTTGCCGCGGTCGAACAGGCGCACGCGGAAGTCGGCCGGGCAGTCGTTGGCGGTGGGGATCTTGTAGGTGGACGGGGCGTGCGTCGCCAGCAGGCCGGTCTGCGGATGCCACACCAGTTCTTCGGTCGTGAGCCAGCCCATGCCCTGGACGAAGGCACCTTCGATCTGGCCGATGTCGATGGCCGGGTTGAGCGAGTCGCCCACGTCGTGCAGCACGTCGGCGCGCAGCAGGCGCGATTCGCCGCTCAGCGTGTCCACCAGCACCTCGCTGCAGGCCGCGCCGTAGGCGAAATAGAAGAACGGCCGGCCGGTCATCGTCGTGCGGTCCCAGCTCAGGCCGGGCGTGGCGTAGAAGCCGTCGCTCCACAGCTGCACGCGCGCCAGGTACGCCGCGGCCACGACCTCGGTGAAGGGCAGCGTGCGTCCGCCCACGATCACCTGGCCGGCGCCGAACCGCACGCCAGTGGCATCGCCCGTGCCCCATTGCCTGGCGGCGAAGTCGGCGAGCCGGTCGCGCACCGTGCGCGCCGCGGCCTGCGCGGCCTTGCCGTTCAAGTCACTGCCGGTGCTGGCGGCGGTGGCCGAGGTGTTGGGCACCTTGTGCGTGTCGGTGGCGGTGCAGCGCACCGCCGAGAGTGGCACGCCGAGCTCGTGCGCCACCACCTGCGCCACCTTGGTGTTCAGGCCCTGGCCCATCTCGGTGCCGCCGTGGTTCACGAGCACGCTGCCGTCGGTGTACACGTGCACCAGCGCGCCGGCCTGGTTGAGGTGGGTGACGTTGAAGCTGATGCCGAACTTCACCGGCGTCAGCGCCAGGCCGCGCTTGAGCACCGGGCTCGTGGCGTTGAAGGCATCGATCGCGGCACGGCGCGCGCGGTAGTCGCTGCCGGCCTCGAGCTGCTCGACGATGGCGTGGATGACGTTGTCGTCGACGACCTGGCCGTAGGGCGTGACGTTGTTCGAGTCCGTGCCGTAGAAGTTGGCGCGGCGCACGTCGAGCGCATCGCGGCCGAGCGTGCGCGCGACGTCGTCCAGCAGCACCTCGATGGCGAAGGCGCCCTGCGGCCCGCCGAAGCCGCGGAAGGCGGTGTTGCTCTGGGTGTTGGTTTTGGCCGAATAGCCGTGCACGGCCACGTGCGGCAGCCAGTAGGCATTGTCGAAGTGGCACAAGGCGCGCGTCATCACCGGGCCGGAGAGATCGGCCGAGTGACCGGCGCGCGAGATCAGGGTCGCCTCGGTGCCGAGGATGCGGCCTTCGGCGTCGAAGCCGGCCTCGATGGCGCCGTGGAAGCAGTGGCGCCGGCCGGTCACGAGGAAGTCGTCGTCGCGGTCCAGGCGCAGCTTCACCGGCCGGCGCAGGCGCTGCGCGGCCACTGCCGCGACGCAGGCAAACAGCGCGCTCTGCGATTCCTTGCCGCCGAAGCCGCCGCCCATGCGCCGGCAGCTCACCTGCACCGCGTGCGCCGCGATGCCGAGCGCGTGCGCCACCACGTGCTGCATCTCGCTGGGGTGCTGGGTGCTGCACAGCACCGTCATGCCGCCGTTCTCGGCCGGGATGGCGACGCTGATCTGGCCTTCCAGGTAGAACTGCTCCTGGCCGCCGAGTTCGAACGTGGTCTCGAGGCGCTGCGGCGCGGCGGCGATGGCCGCCGCGGCATCGCCCCGCTGCAGGTGCATCGGCGGCACGACGTACTGCTGCGCGGCGTGCGCCGCCTGCGGCGTCAGCAGCGGCGGCAGGGCGCGGGCGCGGATCACCTCGCGTGCCTTGGCCGCCGCGGCACGCGCCGCGTCGCGCGTGATGGCGACCACCGCGTACACCGGCTGGCCGACGTGGCGCAGCACCGCGCCGACCGGCTCGGAACGGCCACCCGGCGTCGTCGGCTCGGCACCGCAGAGGATGGGATCGTCGTGCACCAGCGGGCCGCAGTCGTTGCGGCCGGGGATGTCGCGCGCGCTGAACACGTCGACCACGCCGGGCATGGCGCGGATGGCGTCGAGGTCCAGCGCCTCGATCACGCCGCGCGCCAGCGGCGACAGGCCGAGTGCCGCGTGCAGCGTGCCCTGCAGCTCGGGCAGGTCGTCGGTGTAGGGCGCGGCGCCGGCCACGTGCAGGTGGGCGCTTTCGTGCGGCAGCGCGCGTCCCACCACGGCGCCGGCGTCGTCGAGCACCGGCAGCGGGACGTCGATGGCCTTGTTCATCGCGGGCTCCTTCGCAACTGCTCGCGGCGGTCCACGGCCATCACGCCAGTGGCCGCGCCCAGACGCTGACAGCGTGCTCGGGCAACGGATCGTGCAGCCGCGTCTCCAGCCAGAAGCGGCGCAGCAGGTTGGCCGCTGCCTGCTGGCGGTAGGCCGCGCTGGCGCGGTGGTCGGTGAGCGGCTGGAAGTCCTGCGCCAGGGCGCGGGTGGCGGCGGCGAGCGGCGCCTCGTCGCGGCCGCTCCAGTCCTGGCCGATCAGCGCCGATTCGGCCGCGGCGGCACGGCGCACGGTGGCGGCCATGCCGCCGAAGGCCAGGCGCACGGCGCCGATGCGGCCGTCGGCATCGAGGTCGACCGCGAAGGCGCCGCACACCGCGGAGATGTCGCTGTCGTAGCGCTTGCTCAGCTTGTAGGCACGCAGGCACTGTGCCGGCCGCGCGCGCGGCACCTCCAGGCCCTGCACGAACTCGCCCGGCTCGAGCCGGTTGGTCATGTAGCCGGTGTAGAAGTCCTCGAGCGGCAGGCGGCGCAGCGCATCGCCCCGCTGCAGCACGATCGACGCGCCGAGCGCGATCAGCACCGGCGCCGAATCGCCGATGGGCGAGCCGTTGGCGACGTTGCCGCCCATGGTGCCGGCGTGGCGCACCGGCGGCGAGGCGAAGCGCAGCCACAGGTCGCGCAGCACCGGCCACTCGGCCACGAGCGTCGTCCACGCCGCTTCGAGCGATGCGGCGGCACCGATGCGGATGAGACCGGGCTCGACCTGCACGCTGCGCAGCTCGGCCACATCGCCCAGCCAGATGACCTCGCCCAGGTCGCGCAGCTGCTTGGTCACCCACAGGCCGACGTCGGTGCCGCCGGCAAGCAGCCGGGCTGCGGGCCGCGCGGTGCGCAGTGCCGCCAGCTCGGCCAGCGTGCGCGGCGCGTGCCAGCGGCCGGGCACGGCGGGTGGGGCGTCGGCCTGCAGCGCACGCAGCGCCACGGCGACGGCGTCGCGGCCGAACGGGACGCGGGGCCGCTCGAACATCGCCTGCCCGGCATCGAGGATGGGCCGGTAGCCGGTGCAGCGGCAGAGGTTGCCCGAGAGATCGTCGGCCAGCTGCTGGCGCGTGGGCACCGTGCCGGCCTGCCCGTGGCGCTGGTAGCAGGCCCACAGCGACATCACGAAGCCCGGCGTGCAGAACCCGCACTGCGAGCCGTGGTGGTCCACGAGCGCCTCCTGCACCGGGTGCAACGTGCCGTCGGCCGCGGCCACGTCCTCCACGGCGAACAGCGCCTTGCCGTGCAGCGTGGGCAGGAAGCGGATGCAGGCGTTGACCGGCTGCAGCTGCAGCGCGCCCTGCGCATCCAGCTCGCCCACGACGACGGTGCAGGCACCGCAGTCGCCCTCGGCGCAGCCTTCCTTGGTGCCGGTGCAGTGCGCGTCCTCGCGCAGCCACTGCAGCACGGTGCGCGTGGGCTGCGAGGGGTCGGCCTCGACCACCGCGCCGCGGTGGAGGAAGCGGACGGGACGGGTCATCGGTTCGGCGCTGGACATGTGCAGGCGATTTATCGCACACCCGCGCAGGCGCCGGACCGGAAGGGCCGGCGCCGGCGCGCCGCGCATGTCCCCGCCGCCCACCACCGCCGCCCACCACAGCACCCGCCCCGCCGCACAAACACCAAGCCGGCACCGGCCCCGGGGTCGTCCAGAATGGGACCTGCATGCCGCCTTACGCCATCCGCGCCGACCTGCTCGACTTCGCCGCCGCGCCCGCCTGGGGCGACACCGCGGCGGCGGGCGCGGTCCGCTGGCGGCCGGACCACTGGCTGCTGGTGAACGCCCACGGCCGCATCGAGGCCGTGCAGGCCGATCCGCCCGGCCCGGACTGGCAACGGATCGACCAGCGCGGCCGCTTGCTGATGCCCGGCTTCATCGACACCCACGTGCATGCGCCGCAGCTCGAGGTGGTGGCCAGCTGGGGCACCGGGCTGCTCGACTGGCTCGAGACCTACACCTTCCCCAGCGAGACCCGCTACGCCGACGCCGCCGTGGCGCAGGACGGCGCGGCGCGTTTCCTCGACGCGCTGCTGGCCCACGGCACCACCGCCGCGGTGGTGTTCGCCACGGTGCACGCGCACTCGGCCGACGCGCTGTTCGAGGCCGCGTCGGCGCGCGCCATGCGCATCGTCACCGGCAAGGTGCTGATGGACCGCCACGCGCCGCCCGGCCTGCGCGACGATCCCCACGACGTGGCCGGCGTCGAGCGCAGCTGCGAGGCGCAGATCGCCCGCTGGCACGGCCAGGGGCGCAACGCCTGGGCAGCCACGGTGCGCTTTGCGCCCACCAGCACGCCGGCGCAGCTGGCGATGGCGGGCGATCTGTGCCGGCGCCACCCGGGCCTCTACATGCACACCCACGTGGCGGAGAACACCGACGAGGTGCGCTGGGTGCGCGAGCTGTTCCCCGAGGCGCGAAGCTACCTCGACGTCTACCACCGCCACGGCCTGCTGCACGAGCGCTCGGTGCTGGCGCACGGCATCTGGTTCGACGACGCCGACCGCGCCCTGCTGGCCGACACAGGCGCCCACGTGGCGCACTGCCCCGGCAGCAACCTGTTCCTGGGCAGCGGCCTGTTCGACTGGCCCGCGGCGTGCGCCGCCGGCCATCGCGTCAGCCTGGCCAGCGACGTGGGCGGCGGCACCTCGCTCTGCCTGCTGTGCAACGCCGCCGAGGCCTACAAGGTGCAGGCGCTGCGCGGCGCCAGGCTCACCGCCTGGACGGCCCTGCACGCCGCCACGCGCGGCGCCGCCGAGGCGCTGCGGCTCGACAGCGAGATCGGGAGCCTCGAACCCGGCACGATGGCCGACCTGACGCTGTGGGACTGGGCGCAGGGCTCGCTCGCCGCGCGGCGCGACGACGCCGCCGCCGGCCGCGTCGCCGGCATCGCGGCGCAGGACTTGCATGCACGCGTCTTCGCCTGGATGACGCTGGCCGACGAGCGCAACCTGCTCGGCACCTGGGTGGCCGGGCGCCAGGTGCATGCACGTCCATTGCTGCCCGCCTGAACCCGTCCGACCCCGCCGCCGCCCCAACGCCCATGACCCCGCGCCTGCAGCTCAGCGGCATCACCAAGCAGTACCCCGGCGTGCGCGCCAACGACGACGTGAGCCTGCTGGTGCAGCCCGGCCAGGTGCACGCCGTGCTCGGGGAGAACGGCGCCGGCAAGAGCACGCTGATGAAGATCATCTACGGCGCGGTGCAGCCCGACGCCGGCCGCATCGTCTTCGACGGCCGGCCGGTGATCATCGGCAGCCCCGCCGAGGCGCGCGCGCTCGGCATCAGCATGGTCTACCAGCACTTCTCGCTGTTCGACACGCTGACCGCGGCGCAGAACGTGTGGCTCGGCCTGGACAAGACCTGGACCCTGGCGCGCGTGGAAGCGCGCATCGCCGAGGTGGCGGCCAGCTACGGCCTCGACGTGCACCCGCAGCGCCCGGTGCACACGCTGTCGGTGGGCGAGCGCCAGCGCGTCGAGATCGTGCGCGCGCTGCTCACCGAGCCGCGGCTCCTGATCCTCGACGAGCCGACCTCGGTGCTGACGCCGCAGGCCGTGGACAAGCTCTTCGCCGTGCTGCGCCGCCTGGCCGCGGAAGGCTGCAGCATCCTCTACATCAGCCACAAGCTCGACGAGATCCGCGCCCTGTGCGACCACTGCACGGTGCTGCGCGCCGGCCGCGTCACCGGCGAGGTGGACCCGCGCCAGGAAAGCAACGCCAGCCTGTCGCGGCTGATGATCGGCGCCGAGCCGCCGCAGCTGCAGCACCGCCCGCAGCGCGAAGGCGAGGTCGTGCTGGCGGTGCGCGGCCTGAACCTGGCGCGCGCACATCCCTTCGGCGTCGACCTGGCCGACGTGCGCCTCGAGGTGCGTGCCGGCGAGGTGCTGGGCATCGCCGGCGTCTCGGGCAACGGCCAGCAGGAGCTGATGAGCGCGCTGTCGGGCGAGGACCCGCGCGCCGCGCCCGGCAGCATCGTGCTGCAGGGGCAGGACATCGCCACGGCTGGGCCGCGCAAGCGCCGCCGCCTGGGCCTGCACTTCGTGCCCGAGGAGCGCCTGGGCCGTGGCGCCGTGCCGTCGTTCAGCCTGGCGCAGAACACGCTGCTCACGCGCACCGAGGCGGTGGACCGCCGCACCGGCTTCATCGCCACGCGCCGCGTGCGCGCGCTCGCCGAAGCACTCATCGCGCGCTTCCAGGTCAAGGCCGCGGGGCCCGACGCGGCGGCCAAGAGCCTCTCGGGCGGCAACCTGCAGAAGTTCATCGTCGGCCGCGAGATCGCCGCGCAGCCGACGCTGCTGATCGTCAGCCAGCCCACCTGGGGCGTGGACGTGGGTGCGGCTGCGCAGATCCGCGCCGAGCTGCTGGCGCTGCGCGACGCCGGCTGCGCGGTGCTGGTGGTGAGCGAGGAGCTCGACGAGCTGTTCGAGATCAGCGACCGCCTCGTGGTCATCGCCAAGGGGCGTGTCTCGCCGCCGATCGACACGCGCGAGGCGAGCATCGAGCGCATCGGCGAATGGATGTCGGGGTTGTGGGATGCGCCCTCGGCGGCCTCTGCCGCCGCTGCGCCCGCTGCGGTTGCGGCACCCATCGACGGAGCGGCGGCCTGATGGCGTTTCCGTTCAAGCTCGAGGCGCGCGCCCAGCCGTCGCAGGCGATGTCGTGGCTGTCGCCGCTGCTGGCGCTGGCCTTCACCGTGCTCGTCGGCGTGCTGCTCTTCGCGGCGCTCGACAAGGACCCGGTGCGTGGGCTGCAGATGTTCTTCGTCGAGCCGGTGAAGAGCCTCTATGCCCTCTCCGAACTGAGCGTGAAGGCGACGCCGCTGGTGCTGATCGCGCTGGGTCTCGCGGTGTGCTTCCGCAGCAACGTGTGGAACATCGGTGCCGAGGGCCAGTACATCCTGGGCGCGCTCTTCGCCGGCTGGGTGGCGATGCAGGTCGGGCCGCAGACGGCCTGGATCGCGTCAATGGGAAAGGGCATCGTCGTGCCCATCCTGCTGGCCGGCGTGCTGGGCGGCATGCTCTGGGCCGGCATCGTGGCGCTGCTGAAGGACCGCTTCAACGCCAACGAGATCCTGGTCAGCCTGATGCTGGTGTACGTGGCCGGCATGCTGCTCAACTACCTCGTCTACGGCCCGTGGAAGGACCCGAGCGGCTACAACTTCCCGCAGACCATCACCTTCCTGCCCGAGACGCGCATCCCGCGCCTGGTCACTGGGCTGCGCGCGCACATCGGGCTGGTCATCGCGCTGGTGGCGGTGGTGGCGCTGTGGCTGTTCCTCTTCCGCTTCTACCGCGGATTCGTGCTGCAGGTGGGGGGCCTGGCGCCGGCGGCGGCGCTGTACGCCGGCTTCTCGTCGCGCAGCGCGCTGTGGACGGCGCTGCTGCTGTCGGGCGGCATGGCCGGCCTGGCCGGCGCGCTGGAGGTCGCCGGGCCGATCGGCCAGCTGACGCCGTACGTGCCCGCCGGCTACGGCTTCGCCGCCATCATCGTCGCCTACGTGGGCCGCCTGCACCCGGTGGGCATCGTGTTCTCGGGCGTGCTGATGAGCATGTTCTACATCGGCGGAGAGCTTGCGCAGTCGCGGCTGGGGCTGCCGAAGTCGCTGACGGGTGTGTTCCAGGGGGTGCTGCTGTTCTCGCTGCTGGGGTTCGACACGTTGATTGCGTATCGGGTGCGGAGGGTGCGGGGGTGAGCGGCTCGACGCCTTCGCGGGCACTTCAGAGCCGCCTGCGCTCGATCGGCGCCATGGTGCGATCGCGGCAGGCGGTGCCCGGTGCGCTCGCCGCTGTCGGCGGTGGGCGCCTGCGGCGCCCACTCCGCTGCGGTGCTCGGGCCAAGGGCGCGCGGATAACTCGCTTCACTCGCTTCGCTCGTTACGCTCAAACAGTATCCGCGAGTCAGTTTTTGAAGCGCGTGAGTACACGCGCCGCCCTTGGCCCTGCGCTCCTCGCCGCCTCTTACGGCGATCGCACCGGGCACCGCCTGCCGCTCGACCACCGCTCGCTGTGGTCCTTGGTGGCGCACCACGGTCGGTGCAGCAAAGGCGCGTGGGGGTGGCCGGCGGCGGCCGTGATTCGGCGCCGAGCAGCGCAGGAAGCCCGGCCGCGCGCGTACCCGCGCGCTTCAACATCTGACTCGCGGATGTTGTTTGAGCGGAGTGAGCGAAGCGAACGAAGCGAGTTATCCGCGGGCCGGGCTTCCGAGCAGCGGAGGGAAGTGGGCGCCCCCAGGGCGCCCACCGCCGAATGTCGGCCGCCGCCGGCCACCCCCACGCGCCTTTGCCGCCTGAGCGCTCGAAGGAAGGACTGAGCGGACGCCATGGACTCCATCGCCCTCCTCCTCGCCGCCACCTTCAACGCCGGCACCGTGCTCGCCATCGCCGGCCTGGGCCTGCTGATCAACGAGCGCGCCGGCATCGTCAACCTCGGTGCCGAAGGGATGATGCTGGTGGCGGCCATCGCCGGCTTCGCCACCGCGGTGCACACCGGCAGCGCCGGCCTGGCCTTCCTGGCCGGTGCAGCGGCAGGGGCGGCGCTGGCGGCGGCGTTCGGGTTGCTGGTGATCTGGCTCAACACCAACCAGGTGGCCACGGGGCTGGCGCTGGCTCTGTTCGGGGGCGGGTTCTCGGCCTTCGTGGGCACGGGCTACGTGCAGGAGCGGCTGGCGACGCGGCCCGGCTTCGCGGTGCCGTGGCTGTCGGAGATTCCGTTCGTCGGCCCGGCCGTGTTCCGCCAGCACCCGATGGTGTACGCGGCGGTGCTGCTGGCGATCGGGCTGGCGTGGTTCCTCTACCGCTCGCGTGCCGGGCTGGTGCTGCGCTCGGTGGGTGAGTCGCCCGAATCGGCGCATGCGCTGGGTTATCCGGTGCGGCGCATCCGCTTCGCCGCGGTGCTGGCCGGCGGCGCGCTGTGCGGCGTGGCGGGCGCGTACCTGTCGGTGATCTACACGCCGCTGTGGATCGAAGGCATGGTCGCGGGGCGCGGCTGGATCGCGCTGGCGCTGACCACCTTCGCCACGTGGCGGCCCGGGCGGCTGCTGCTGGGCGCGTACCTCTTCGGCGGCGTGACGATGCTGCAGTTCCACCTGCAGGGCCAGGGCGTCGAGATCGCCAGCCAGTTCCTGAGCATGCTGCCCTACGTGGCCACCATCGTCGTGCTGGTGCTGATCTCGCGCAATGCGGCGTGGATCCGCGTCAACATGCCGGCCTCGCTGGGAAAGCCCTTCTTCCCCGGCTCGTGATAATCCCGCCCCAGCCCCAACCCGACCCCACCAGGAGAGAGCCCCGACCATGACCACTCTGCGCAACCTTCACGTCGCCGCCATCGCCGCGGCCGTGGCCTTGCTGGCCGCGTGCGGCAAGAAGGAGGAGCCCGCCGCGGCGCCCACCGCGCAGGCGCCTGCGGCCTCGGCACCGGCCCCCAAGGCCGAGCCGCTGAAGATCGCCTTCGCCTACGTCGGCCCCGTGGGCGACGGCGGCTGGACCTTCGCCCACGACAACGGGCGCAAGGCCATCGAGAAGGAGTTCGGCGACAAGGTGGTGACGAGCTTCGTCGAGAAGGTGCCCGAGAGCGCCGACGCCGAGCGCGTGATCCGCGACATGGCCGGCCAGGGCAACAAGCTGATCTTCGGCACCACGTTCGGCTACATGGAGCCGATGCTCAAGGTGGCCGCCGACCATCCGGACGTCAAGTTCGAGCACGCCACCGGCTACAAGAGTGCGGCCAACATGCGCACCTACGACAGCCGCACCTACGAAGGGGCGTACATGGCCGGCGTCATCGCCGGCAAGATGACCAAGAGCAACACGCTCGGCGTCGTCGGCTCGATTCCCATCCCCGAGGTCATCCGCAACATCAACTCGTTCACGCTCGGCGCGCAGAGCGTGAACCCGAAGATCCGCACCAAGGTCGTGTGGGTCAACACCTGGTACGACCCGCCCAAGGAGACCGAGGCCGCGCAGAGCCTCATCAACCAGGGCGCCGACGTGCTGTTCCAGAACACCGACTCGTCGGCCGTGCTCAAGACCGCGGCGCAGAACAAGAAGCTCGCCTTCGGCTGGGACAGCGACATGAGCGCCTACGCGCCCGAGGCGCACCTGGCCAGCGCCATCATCAACTGGGGCCCGTACTACATCAAGGCGACGCGCGACGTGCTCGAAGGCAAGTGGCAGGGCAACTCGGGCGTGTGGTGGGGCGTCAAGGAAGGCGCGATCGACCTGGTGTCGATCAATTCCATCGTGCCGCAGGAGACGCAGGACCAGGTCGCCAAGATCAAGGCGGGGCTGGCCGACGGCAGCTTCGTCATCTGGAAGGGCCCCATCGTCGGCGCCGACGGCAAGGAAGTGCTGGCCAAGGACGCCGTGGCCGACGACAAGTTCCTCGGCGGCATCAACTTCTACGTCAAGGGCGTCGACGGCAAGGTGCCGTCGGACAAGAAGTAGCCGCGCCAGTCGCGGCCACCGCGACCACCGCGACCCGACCACAACAACGCCACCTCCGGGTGGCGTTGTCGTTTCTGCGCGCCCCCTTTTCCAGCCCGCGCGACGCGCGCCGGGACGACCCCCGCATCGTCATCCGCTTCTTCGGCAGCGAGCCGCGCGGACTTGAGCCGAACCCGCGCACCACCGGCGTGAACTGGGCGGCGAACAAGGGGCTGTTACATCCGCTGACGCACCTCAAGTCGCCAAGCGCGGCCACCGATATCCCCGACGAGACGAGCCGACAGGCGGCGCGGCGCGAGCCGTTTCCACATCCGCCCGTCTTGCCCGCCCGAACAAGGAAGCATCGATGGCCACGCTGATCCCGAACTACACCACTGCCCAGATCGCCGTTCTCACCACGGCGCAGATCGCAGCACTGACCACGGAAGACTGGGCAGCGTTCAGCACGGCGCAGATCGAGGCGCTGACCACGGCGCAGATCCCGGCCATCGCGCTGGCCGGGCTGCGCGTGTTCACGCCCACCCAGCTGGCGGCCTTCCAGCCGGTCGACGTGGCGCAGTTCACCGGCAACCAGCTGCAGGCCTTCGCGACGCAGCAGGTGCAGGCGCTGACCTCGGCCCAGGTGGCGGCGCTGCAGCCGACGCAGGTGCAGGCGCTGACCACGGCGCAGGTGCGGGCGCTGGACACCATCGACGTCGCCGCGCTGTCCACCACCGCGGTGGCCGCGCTCACCAGCGGGCAGCTCGCCAGCTTCGGCACGGCGCAGATCGCCGCCTTCGAATCGAACCAGATCGCCGCGCTGTCCACGGCCGGCGTGCGCGCCCTGACCACGGCGCAGATCGGCGCCCTGGCCACGTCCGACCTGGCCGCCATGGACGCGGCGCAGATCGGCGCCATCACCTCGGCACAGCTGCGCGCGCTCGGCACGGCGGCCATCCGCGCCATCGACGCCGCCGACATCCCCGCGCTGGGCACCGCCGGCGTCGGCGCGCTGGCCAGCCACCAGATCGCGGCGCTCGGCACGGCGCAGATCCAGGCGCTGTCGACGCAGCAGGTGGCCGCCCTCGGCACCGCGCAGATCGCCCAGCTGACCACGGCCCAGGTGGCGGCGATGGACAGCGCCGACATCGCCGTGCTGTCGGCGCAGCAGATCGCCGCCCTGTCCACCAGCGCCATCGCCGCGCTGGGCGACGCCGCCATCGCCGCGCTCACGCCGCAGCAGGCCGCGGCGCTGACGACGGCGCAGGTGCGCGCCATCGCCACCGCCAGCATCGACGCGCTCGAGACCGCCGACCTGCGCGCCATGACGACGGCGCAGGTCGCCGCGCTGACGCCGGCCCAGCTGGCCGCGCTCGGCACCGAGCAGATCGCCGGCTTCGGCACCCACCACATCGCCGCGCTCGGCAGCGCCCAGCTGGCCGGCATGGAGGCCGCCGACATCGCCGCCTTCAGCGCCGCGCAGGTGGCCGCGCTCAGCACGGCGCAGCTGTCGCGCCTGGGCAGCACGCAGTTCGCCGGCCTGGTGTCGGCCGGGCTGGGTGCCCTCACCACCGCGCAGCTGGCCTCGCTGTCGACGGCCAGCATCGCCGCCTTCGACACGGCCAGCATCCAGTCGCTCAGCTCGGTGCAGCTGGCCGCGCTGAGCACGCGCCAGTTCAGCGCCATCGAGACCGAGGACTTCGCGGCGCTGACCGCCAACCAGGTGGCCGCGCTCGGCACCGCGCAGCTCGCCGCCATCACCACCGCCCAGGCGCGCGCCTTCGAGACGGCCGACCTGCAGGCGCTGTCGACGGCGCAGGTGCGCGCCCTGTCGACGGCCGCAGTCGACGCGCTCACCTCGGCGCAGATCGAAGCCCTGAGCCCGAGCCAGGTGGCGGCCATGAGCAACGCCCAGCTGGCGCGCCTGGACACCATCACCCAAGGCCAGCTGGCCGCGCTGTCCAGCGCCCAGATCGCCTCGCTCGGCGAGGCCTACGGCAGCACGCTCGGCACCAGTGACCTGGCCGCCATGTCGACGGCGCAGCTGCGCCTGCTGAGCACCGGCGCCATCGCCGGCCTCGACAGCGCCGGCATCCAGGTGCTGTCCAGCGACCAGATGGCCGCGCTGACGACCGCGCAGCTGCGCGCCATCGGCACCGCCGCCATCGCGGGCCTGGAGACGGCCGACATCGCCGCGCTCGGCACGCAGCGCCTGGGTGCACTCTCGAGCGCGCAGCTCGGCGCCTTCGACAGCGTGCAGCTGCAGACGCTGTCCACCGCGCAGGTGCGCGCGTTGACGCCGGCCCAGCTCGACGGCCTGAGCTCGGCCGACTTCGCCGTGCTCGGCACCTCGGCCCTGGCCGCCCTCGGCACCGCCCAGATGGCCTCGCTGGACGCCGCGCAGGTGGCCGGCATCACCGGCGCCATCGCCGCCTTCGGCACCGCCCAGCTCAGCGCCCTGCCCAGCGCGGCCATCGCCGCGCTCGGCACCGCCCTGCCCTCGGCCAGCATGGTCGCGCTGACGCCGGCGGCGATGGCCGGCCTCACGACCGAGCAGTTCGCCACCATCGGCAGCACGACGGCGCTGGCCGGCCTGAGCAACGCCCAGGTGGCCGCGCTCAGCACCGCGGTCATCGACGCGCTCAGCGGCGGCCAGGTCGCCGCGCTCACCAGCGCCCAGGTCGCCGCGCTCAGCGCCGCCCAGGTGCGCGCGCTCGGCAACGACATCGCCTCGCTCGACACCGTCGACGTCGCGGCGATGGGCAACGCGCAGATCGCCGCCATCACCACCACCCAGCTGGCCGCGCTCACCGCCGACCAGATGGCCGCCCTGCGCCCGGCGCAGGTGGGGGCGCTCACGTCGACGCAGCTGGCCAGCCTGGGCAGCGGCATCAACGACTTCAGCACCCAGCAGTTCACCGGCTTCACGGCCGCGCAGATCGCGGGCCTCTCCACGAGCCAGATCGTCGGCCTGCAGGCCGCCGACCGCGCCGTGCTCAGCGGCGCCCAGGTCGCCGCCATCAGCACCGCCGCCATCGCCGCGATGGGCAGCGACGAGCTGCGCGCGCTGTCCACCGCGCAGGTGGCCGCGCTCACCGTCAACCAGCTGCGTGCCGTCGGCACCGCCGACTTCTCGGCCTTCGAGACCGCCGACCTCGCCGCGCTGACGCCGGCGCAGATGCGCAGCCTCGACCTGGCCATGCTCGGCGCCGTCTCGGCGCAGGCCGAGGTCTTCACCTCGGCGCAGCTCGCCGCGCTCAGCTCCACCCAGCTGGCCGCGCTGGTCAGCGGCAGCCTCACCGGCGTCGGCGGCGGCCAGATCGGCGGCCTGGGCAGCGCCGGCATCGCCGCGCTCACCACCACCGAGATCCAGGCGCTGACCACGGCGCAGATCGCGGGCCTGTCCAGCGGCCAGATCCGCGCCCTGGGCACCACCGGCATCGACGTGCTGACCAGCGAGCAGATCGGCGTGCTGCGCAGCGCCCAGCTCGCCGCGCTCACCACCGACCAGCTCGCCGCCTTCGGCACCGACGACCTGAACCTGCTGTCCGCCGCGCAGGTGGCGGGCTTCAGCGGCGCGCAGCTCAACAGCCTGGGCGGCGAGCGCTTCGCCGCGATGGGCACGACGCAGTTCGCCGGCCTCACCTCGCAGCAGCTGGCCAACCTGTCCACCGCGCAGGTCGCCGCCATCGAGGCCGCCGACGCCGCCGTGCTCGCCACGGCGCAGCTGCGCGGCCTCACCGCCGCGGGCATCGCCGCGCTCTCCAGCGACGCCGTCGCCGCGCTCGACAGCGCCCAGCTGCGCGCGCTGACCACCACCCAGGTGCGCGCGCTGGAAGGCGGCGACCTCGCCGCCATCGGCACCGCCACGCTGGCGACGCTGCACACGCACCAGATCGCCGCGCTCGGCACGGCGCAGCTCGACGCGCTCACCAGCGCCCAGCTCACCGCGCTGACGAGCGCCCAGACCGCCGCGCTGACGACGGCGCAGATCGCCAGCCTCAGCCCCGAGGAGCTGACCGCGCTCGGCACCGTGCACTTCGCCGGGCTCGGCACCGCCCAGGTGGCGGCGCTGCGCCCCGAGCAGGTGGCCGGCCTGCAGACGGACGACCTCGCCGCCATCGGCACCGCCGCGCTGCGGGCCCTCGGCACCCAGGCGATCGAGGCGCTGTCGGCCGACCAGGTGGGTGCGCTCACCTCGGCCCAGCTGCGCGCGCTGACCCTGGCGCAGGTGCGGGCCATCACACCCGAAGACCTGTCGAGCCTCGGCAGCGCCAACGTCGCGGTGCTCGACAGCGCCCAGCTGCGCGCCCTGTCCACCGCACAACTCGACGCCTTCAGCCCCGGCCAGCTGGCCGGCCTGACGACCAGCCAGATCCAGGCCCTGACCGTGGCCCAGGTGGCGAGCCTGGAGCCCGGTGACCTGGCCTCGCTGTCGACCGCGCAGTTCGCCGCCTTCACCACGGCGCAGATCGCCGGCTTCACCACAGCCCAGGTGGCCGCGCTGGAGACCGCCGACCTGGCGGCCCTGAGCTCGGCGCAGATGCGCGCCTTCGGCACCGCCGCCATGGTGGCGCTGGACGGTTCGCAGATCGGCGCCATCCACTCGGCGCAGGCCGGTGCGCTGACGACGGCGCAGCTGCGCGCCATCGAGCTCGGTGACCTGTCCTCGCTGACCACCGCCGCGCTGGCGGCGATGACCAGCGCCCAGCTCGCCAGCTTCACCAGCGCCCAGCTCGGCGCGCTCGGCGCCGAGCAGCTCGAGCAGCTGGGCAGCAGCCAGATCGCGGCCATGACGCCGGCGCAGATCGCCGCCATGGACCCCGCGCAGCTGAACGCCCTGACCAGCGCCCAGTTCGCCCGCCTGACGCCGGCGCAGATCGCCGCGCTGACCACGGCGCAGATCGCCCAGCTGGAAGCGGCCGACTTCGCCGCCCTCACCACGACCCAGATCGCCGCGCTGCGCACGGCGCAGATCGAGGCGCTGACCGGCGAGACGCTGCAGGCGCTGACGACCACGCAGGCCGCCGCGCTGTCGACGGCCCAGGTGCGCGCCATCGAGGCCGCCGACGTGTCGATGCTCGAGACGGCCGACCTGGCCGCGTTCTCGACGGCGGCCATCGCCGCGCTGCGCGACGTGCAGATCCACGCCCTGAGCGGCGAGCAGCTCGCCGCGCTGACCACGGCGCAGGTGCGCGCGCTGACCACGGCGCAGATCGCGCTGCTGTCCAGCGACGACATCTCGGCCCTGGGCACGGCACAGATCGCCGCCTTCACCACCGCCCAGGTGGCGCGCCTGTCGCCCGATCAGCTGGCCGGCATGGCCTCCGAGGACCTGGCCGCGCTGAGCACGGCGCAGGTGGCCGCGCTGTCGCCGGCCAACATCGCCGCGCTGTCGGTCGAAGCCGTCGTCGGCTTCACCACCGCGCAGGTCGCGGCGCTGACCACCGCCCAGGTGGCGGCGCTCGAGACCGCCGACCTGGCGGCGATGGAGACGGCCGACCTGGCCGCGCTGTCCACCGCCGCGATCCGCGCGCTGTCGGTCGCCCAGCTCGGCGCGCTCGACGCGACGCAGCTCGCCGCGCTGACGACGGCGCAGATCGCCGCGCTCGGCACCGAGCAGATCGCCAGCCTGGCGCCGACCAACCTCGCCGCGCTCGGCACGAGCCAGTTCGGCGCGCTCAGCTCGGCCCAGGCCGCCGCGCTGACCAGCGCCCAGGCCGCCGCGCTCGAGACCGCCGACCTCGCCGTGCTGGGTACGGCGCAGGTGGCGGCGCTGTCGCCCGATGCGATCCGTGCGCTCGACGGCAGCCAGCTGGCGGCCTTCGGCACCAGCCAGGCGGCCGCGCTGCGCACCGCGCAGGTGGCGGCCATCGACGCCGGTGACCTGCCGCAGTTCGGCACCGCCAACCTGGCGGCGCTGTCGACGGCCGCGGTGCGCGCGCTGTCGACGGCCCAGCTCGACGCGCTCGAGTCCGAGCACGTCGGCCAGTTCACCACCGCCCAGCTGGCGGCGCTGGCCACCGACCAGGTCGCCAGCCTGCAGGGCGCCGACCTCGCCGCGCTCAGCTCGGCGCAGTTCGCCGTGCTGTCGACGGCCCAGCTGGCCGCCATCACCAGCCTGCAGGCGAGCGAGCTGCAGAGCAGCGACTTCGCCGCGCTCGGCTCGGCGCAGATCCGCGCCGTCTCGGCAGCGGCGATCGGCCAGCTGTCGGTGGAGGCCATCCAGGCGCTGACGACGGCACAGACCGCCGCGCTCACCACCGCCCAGGTGGCGGCGCTGAGCGAGGCCCAGATCGCCGGCATGGAGACGGCCGACGTCGCCGCGCTGAGCAGCGCGCAGCTGGCGGCGCTGTCGGCGGCGCAGTTCGGCGCCTTCGGCACGGCGGCACTCGCCGTGCTCGGCGGCGCGCAGATCGGCGGCTGGAGCACGAGCCACATCGCCAGCCTCTCGCCCGAGGCGCTGGCCGCGCTGACCACGGCGCAGTTCGCCGCGATGAGCACGGCGCAGATCGCCGCCATCACCGGCCACCAGGCCGCCGGCTTCGAGACCGCCGACCTGGCCGCGCTGAACTCGGCGCAGACCCGCGCCCTGTCCACCGACGCCATCGCCGCGCTCAACGCGGACCACGTCGCCGCGCTCGGCACCGCCCAGGTGGCGGCGCTCTCCAGCGCCCAGCTCGCGGCGTTCAGCAACGAGCAGCTGCAGGCGCTGGAGACGCGCGACGTCGCCGCCCTGGCCAGCGAGCAGATCGCCCGCCTGACCACCGCGCAGCTCGACGCGTTCACCAGCGCCCAGCTGGCCGCGCTGACGACGCGCCAGATCCTGGCCCTGACCACCGAGCAGATCGCCGCGCTGGAGCCGGCCGACCTGGCCGCGCTGCGCACCAGCCAGTTCGCGGCCATGACCAGCGCCCAGCTCGCCGCCATCACCAGCGCCCAGGCCGCGGCGCTGGAAAGCGCCGACGTGGCGGTGCTGTCGCAGGCGCAGATCCGCGCCATCACCCCGGCCGCGCTGGGTGCGCTGTCCACCGAGGCGATCGCCGGCCTGACCTCGCTGCAGGTGGCGGCGCTGTCCACCGCCCAGGTGGCCGCGCTGGGCGCCGAGCAGGTGGCCGCCATCGAGACCGGCGACCTCGCCGCGCTGGGCCTGGCCCAGGTGGCGGCGCTGACGACGGCGCAGATCCAGGCGCTGTCCAGCGCCCAGATGGCCGCCCTGTCGACGCGCCAGGTGGCGCAGCTGTCCACCGAGCAGATCGCCGCCATCGAGGACGCCGACCTCGCCGCGATGGGCACCGCCCAGTACGCCGGCTTGAGCGCGCTGCAGGTGGCGGGCCTGTCGACCACGCAGGCCGCCGCGCTGCAGAGCGACGACGTCGCCGCGCTGTCCACCAGCGCGCTGCGCGCGCTGTCGGCCGACGCCGTGGCGCAGCTGTCCACCGCCGTCATCGCCGGCCTGGCGTCGCACCAGGTGGCGGCGCTGACGACGGCGCAGCTGGCGGGCCTGACCGCCGAGCAGGTGGCCGCGCTCGAGACGCGTGACCTGGTCGCACTGGGCACGGCGCAGATCGTGTCGCTGGGCTCGGCCCAGCTCGACGCCTTCACCAGCGCGCAGCTGGGCGCGCTGACGACGCGCCAGGTGAGCGTGCTCACCACCGAGCAGATCGCCGGCATCGAAGGCAGCCGCCTGGCGGCCCTGGGCACGGCGCAGTTCGCCGCGCTGACGACGGCCCAGGTGGCCGCCATCGGCGCCGGCCAGGCCGCCGCGCTCGAGACCGCCGACGTGGCCGCGTTGCGCACGGCGCAGATCCGCGCCCTGGGCACCGAGGCGCTGGCCGCGCTCGGCACCGAGCACATCGTCGCGCTCACCACGGCGCAGGCCGCGGCCCTGTCCACCGCCCAGGTGGCGGCGCTGACGGGCAGCCAGGTGGCCGCGCTGGCGACCGACGACCTGCGGGCGCTGAGCACGCAGCAGATCCAGGCGCTGACCACGGCGCAGGTCGAGGCGCTGTCCAGCGCCCAGGTGGCGGCGCTGACCGCCGGCCAGTTCGGCGCGCTCACCAGCGACCAGCTGGCCGCGCTGTCGCCGGCGTCGCAGGGCGCGCTGGGCACCGGCCAGTACGCCGCGATGGGCACGGCGCAGATCGCCGCCATCAGCGGCGCGCAGGCCGCGCTGCTGGGCACCGACGCGATCGCCGCGCTGTCGACGGCGCAGGTGCGCGCCTTCACCACCGACGCGCTGGCCGAGCTGTCGACCGCGGCCGTGCAGGCGCTGTCCACCGCCCAGGTGGCGGCGCTGACGACGGCGCAGGTCGCCGGCCTGGCGGCCCGCGTGCTGGAGGTGATGGGGACCGCCGACGTCGCCGCCTTCACCACCGCCCAGGTGGCGGTGCTGGACGCCGCGCAGCTGGAAGCCTTCACGACCGCCCAGCTCGCGGCGCTGACGACGCGCCAGGTGGCCGCGCTCTCGGCCGGCCAGATCGCCGGCCTCGACGCCGGCAGCCTGGCCGCGCTGACGACCACCCAGTACACCGCCCTCACCACCGTGCAGCTGGCGGCGCTGACGGCCGACCAGGCCGCAGCGCTGGAAAGCGCCGACGTCGCGGCGCTGAGCACGGCGCAGATCCGCGCCCTGGCGCCGGAGAGCATCGCCGCGCTGTCGAGCGCCGCGGTGGTCGCCCTGACCACCACCCAGGCCGCCGCGCTGACGACGGCCCAGGTGGCCGCGCTCGCGCAGGGCAACCTGGCCGCGCTGCAGACCGACGACCTGGCCCGCCTGGGCACGGCGCAGGTCAACGCGCTGGGCGCCGACGGCCTGGGCGCGCTGTCGAGCACGCAGCTCGCCGCGCTGACGACGACGCAGGTCGCCGCCATCGACGAGGCGCTGCTCTCGGGCATGTCGCCCGGCCAGCTCAACGCGCTGGGCACGGCGCAGTTCGCCGCGCTGCGCACCGCGCAGGTGGCCGCGCTGACCGACGAGCAGATCGCCGGCCTCGAGACCGCCGACCTGGCCGCGCTGACCTCCGCGCAGATCCGCGCCTTGACCAACGGCCAGATGAACGCCCTGACCGGCGCCCAGGTGGCCGCGCTCGGCACCGCCCAGGTGGCGGCGCTGACGACGCAGCAGCTCGCCGCGATGGAGCAGGACGACTTCGTCGGCATGGGCACGGCGCAGTTCGCCGCGCTGACCACGGCGCAGGTGGCCAGCCTCTCGGCCGAGCGCGTCGGCGCGCTGGAGACGGCCGACCTGGCCGCGCTCGGCACGGCGCAGATCCGCGCGCTCAGCGCCGACGGCGTGGCCGGCCTCACCGCCGCCGGCGTCCAGGCACTGACCACGCTGCAGGTGACGGCGCTGACCACGGCGCAGATCGCCGCCATCGACCCGGCCGCACTCGGCGCGATCGAGACGGCCGACCTGGTGGCGCTGAGCTCGGCGCAGATCGGCGCACTCACCGGTGACCAGCTGGCGCAGCTGGGCACCACCGCGCTGGCGGCGCTGACGCCGGCGCAGGCCGCCGCGCTCACGCCCGGCCAGATCGCGAGCCTCACGCCCGACGGCCTGGCCGCGCTGGGCACGGCGCAGTTCGCCGCGCTGACCACGCGCCAGATCGCCGCGTTCACCAACGAGCAGATCGCCGGCCTGCAGACGGCCGACATCGCCGCGCTCGGCACGACCCAGCTGCGCGCGTTCAGCGCCGAGCAGCTGGCCGCGCTGACGACCGCCGGCGCCGCCGCGCTGACGACGGCGCAGGTGCAGGGCCTGACGACGGCGCAGATCGCGGCGCTGGAGGAAGCCGACCTGGCCGCGCTCGGCACGGCGCAGTTCGCGGCGCTGAGCGCCGCCCAGGTGGCGGCCATCACCGACGTGCAGGCCGCGCGCCTGGAGACGGCCGACATCGTGGCGCTGGGCGCCAACGTCGCCGCGCTCAACACCGCCGCCTTCGCGGCGCTGGAGACGGCGTCGATCGCCGCGCTGACGACGGCGCAGGTGCAGCAGATCACGAGCCGGCAGCTGGCCGCGATGGAAGCGGTGGACGTCGCCGCGCTCGGCACCGCCCAGGTGGCGGCGCTGACGCCGGCGCAGCTGGCGCGACTGTCGGCCGAACAGGTGGCCGCCCTCGAGACGGCCGACCTGGTGACGCTGACGACCACCCAGCTGGCGGCCTTCGGCACCGCGGCCATCGCCGCGCTGACGACGGCGCAGGTGTCGCAGCTGACCTCCGACCAGCTGCGCGGGCTGACGACGGCGCAGGTCGCGGCCATCGAGGCCACCGACCTGGCGTCGCTGTCGAGCGCGCAGATCGGCCACTTCACCAACGCCCAGCTCGGCGCGCTCACGGCCAACCAGGCCTCGGCGCTGGGCACCGACGACCTGTCGGGGCTGACCGCCTCGCAGGTGGCGGCCATCGGCACCTCGGCGCTGTCGGCCCTGGCCACGGCGGTGATCGCGGCGTTGTCCACCGACCAGGTGGCGGCGCTGACGACGCAGCAGCTGCGCGCCCTCGGCGTGGGCCAGATCGCGGCGCTGGAGACCGATGACCTCAACGTGCTGTCCGCCGGCCAGGTGGCGGCGCTGCAGGCGCACCAGGTGGCCGCGCTGACGACCGACCAGCTGTCGCGCCTGGCGACCGACCAGCTCAGCGCGCTGACGACGGCGCAGCTGCGCCAGATCGACGCGGCCGACCTGGTGACGCTGACCACCGACCAGGTGCGTGCGCTCACCACCGCCCAGGTGGCGGGCCTGTCGGCGGCGCAGGTCACCGGCATGCAGACCGAGGACTTCAACGCCCTGCGCACGCAGCAGATCGCGGCGCTGTCCACGGCCACCATGGCCGCCCTGGGCACGTCGCTGATCGAGGCGCTGACCACCGACCACCTGCAGGCGCTGACGGCCAGCCAGCTGCGTGCGCTCACCACGGCCAACGTGGCGGCGCTGCAGAGCGACGACCTCAACGCCCTGTCGCCGGCGCAGTTCGCGGCGCTGACGACGGCGCAGGTGGCGGCGCTGACGACCGACCAGCTGACCAACCTGTCGGACACCCTGCTGGCCGCGATGAGCACCACGCAGCTGGCGGTGATCGACCCGGCGCGCCTGGCGACGCTCGGCACCTCGGAGTTCGCCGTGCTGAGCGCGGCGCAGCTCGCGGGCCTGACCACCGCGCAGGTGGCGGCGTTCGAGACCACGGACCTGGCGTCGCTGAGCGGCACCCAGGTGCGCGGCTTCACCACGGCGGCCATCGTCGCGATGGGTTCGGACCAGCTGCGTGCGCTCACCAGCGATCAGGTGGCCAGCCTGACGACGGCGCAGATCCGCGCCATCGAGACCGCCGACCTGGCGGTGATGGAGACCGGCGACCTGGCGGCGCTGACCGCGCTGCAGCTGCCCGGCCTGTCGACGGCGCAGATGGCGGCGCTGACGACCGACCAGCTGAGCAACCTCACCGACCTGCAGCTGGCCGCGCTGTCGACGGCGCAGCTCAACGCGGTGGCGGCCTCGGCGCTGAACCAGCTGGGCACGGCGCAGTTCGCGGCGCTGACCAGCGCGCAGATCGCCGGTCTGGACACCGCCCACGTGGCGGCGCTGCAGACCGACGACATCGCCGCGCTGCGCACCGACCAGATCCGCGCCTTCGGCACCGCCGCGATCGTGGCGCTCGACTCGGCGCAGCTGCGTGCCCTGGGCACGGAGCAGGTGGCCGCGCTGCGCACCAGCCAGATCGTCGCGATCGAGACGGCCGACCTGGCCGCGATGGAGACGGCCGACATCGCCGCCTTCACCACCGCGCAGCTGCGCTCGCTGCTCGCCGGCCAGGTGGCGGCGCTGACGACCGACCAGCTCGCCGGCCTGTCGGGCCAGCAGGTGGCGGCCATCGGCACGGCGCAGATCGCGCACATCGGCACCGCGGCGCTGAACACGCTGACGACGGCGCAGTTCGCGGCGCTGACGACGGCACAGCTCGCCAGCCTGAGCACGGATCAGGTGCGCGGCCTGCAGACCGATGACGTGCAAGCCCTGTCCACCGCCCAGGTGCGGGCGCTGACGACCGCCGGCATCGCCGCGCTGTCCAGCGCCAGCATCGAGGCGCTGACGGCCGAGCAGGTGGCGGCGCTGACCACGCAGCAGGTGCGCGCGCTGTCCACCGCGTTCATCGACGCGCTGCAGACGCAGGACCTCGTGGCGATGACCGCCGCGCAGGTGACGGCGCTGACCAACGACCAGCTCGGCGCGATGAGCGACGCCCAGCTGCAGAGCCTGACGTCGCGCCAGATCCAGGCGCTGTCGATCGGCCAGATCAACGCGCTGTCGCCGTCCGACCTGGCGGCGCTGACGTCGCAGCAGTTCACGGCGCTGACCACGGCGCAGGTGGCGGCGATCAACACCGCGCAGGCGGCGGCCTTCGAGACCGCCGACCTGGCGGCGCTGTCGACGGCGCAGGTCCGCGCCCTGGGCACCGCGGCGATCGCGGCGCTCACCACCGCCGGCATCGTGGCCCTGTCCACCGCCCAGGTGGCCGCGCTGACGACGGCCCAGGTGCGGGCGCTGGAGACCGCCGACGTGGCGGCGCTGCAGACGCAGGACCTGGCGGCGATGGGCACGGCGCAGATCGCCGCGTTCAGCACCGCGCAGATCGACGCGCTGACGACGTCGCAGCTGGCGAGCCTGAGCAACGCCCAGGTGGCCGCGCTGTCGACCGCCCAGCTGGGCGCGCTGAGCGGCGCCGACCTGTCGGCCTTCGACAGCAGCCAGATCGGCGCGCTGACGACCGCGCAGGTGGCCAGCCTGAGTGGCGCGCAGATCGCGGCGCTGGACACCGCCGACCTGGCGGTGCTCGGCACGGCCCAGGTGCGCGCCCTGACCAGCGACGCGATCGCGGCGCTGACCAGCGTGCAGATCCAGGCCCTGCTGACCGATCAGGTCGCGGCGCTCACCACCGCCCAGGTGCGCGCCATCGAGACCGCCGACCTGGTCGCGATGGAGTCGACCGACCTGCGCGCCTTCACCGGCGCCCAGATCGCCGCCTTCACCACCGACCAGATCGACGCGCTCACCAGCGCGCAGCTCGGCCAGCTGACGAACGCGCAGGTCGCGGCGATGACCACGCTGCAGCTGGCCACGTTCGACAGCGCGGAGCTCGGCGCCCTGAGCAACGCCCAGTTCGCGGCGCTGACCACGGCGCAGATCGCCTCGCTGTCGAGCGAGCAGATCGTCGGCCTGTCGACGGCGCACGTCGAGGCACTGACCACGGCCCAGGCGCGCGCGCTGACCACGGCGCAGATCGAGGCGCTGACCACCGACCAGGTGGTGGCGCTGGAGACGGCCGACCTCGCCGCCATGACCATGGCCCAGTACAACGCCTTCCAGGGCGAGGACTGGGCGGTGATGAGCCCCGAGCAGTTCGCGGCGCTGCAGGCGGTGACGCCGATCGTGCTGGACCTGAACGGTGACGGCGTGCGCACGCTGGGTGCGGCCGAGGGCGTGGCCTTCGACATCGACGCCACCGGCCGCCAGACCCGCGGCGGCTGGGCCAGCGCGCAGGACGGCCTGCTGGTGCGCGACCTCAACGGCGACGGCGTCGTCAACGACGGCCGAGAGCTGTTCGGTGGCGCCACGCAGCTCGCCAACGGCCAGCGTGCCGGCGACGGCTTCCGGGCGATGGCGGCGCTGGACGGCAACGGCGACGGCAAGCTCGACGCCAACGACGCGGCCTGGGGCGAGCTGAAGGTGTGGGTCGACGCCAACAGCGACGGCAAGACCGACGCCGGCGAGCTCAAGGGCCTGGTCGACGTGGGCGTGCTCGCGATCAACCTGGACTTCACCAAGGGCAGCGACACCGACCAAGGCAACCTGCTCGGCCTGGTGGGCAGCTGGACCGGCACCGACGGCCGCACGAACGCGATGGCCGACGTGTGGTTCGCCAAGGACGCCGCGGCCAGCGCGCCGACCGCCGGCGAGCTGCTGGCCGACGCGCCGCAGGCGCTGCCGGGCAGCGAGGCCGCCTCGGCCGGCCGCCAGGCCGCGACGGGCACCGCGGCCGTGACCAGTGCCGGCCGAGGGCTGATCGACGACGACCTGCTGCGCAACCAGACGCCGCTGATCTGACGCCGGCGCGGCGCGGCCCGCCGGGCCGCGCCGCGAGACGGGCTTCAGGCCCGGCCGTGAAGGCGGTCGGGCCGTGCGGCGGTCAGGCGGTCAGACGCCGGCCAGTGAGAAGGCCCTGCGCGGAATCCCGCGCAGGGCCTTTCGTCGTGCAGTCCGCCGAGCCCGCGCTGCGCGCGGCGCAGCAGCGGCTCAGGCCGTCACGGCGGGTTCGACCGGTGCCGCCGGCGCCGGCATCACGCCCGTGCCGGGAATCGCCAGCCGCGCCATCTCGGCCTTCAGCCGCGGCAGCCAGGGCAGCATCGACTCGTCGAGCTCGTCGTTGCGGTCGTGCTTGTCCCACCAGGCGTCGGGGCGCACGTAGCCGGCGCCGGCGTCGGCTGCGCCGGAGGTCTGCTTGAACTGCTTGAAGAACTGCCGGCTCTGCGTCACGTAGTGGTTGATGCGCAGCGTGGCGTAGCTGGGCGCGTAGGGCGTGCGGCCGAAGGTGATCTCGCGGCCGAGTTCGTCCCGGGTGCCCCAGGGCGTGGCGAACTGGTGGGCGTTGGGGCCCACGCGGCTGGCCTGGCGGCCGCGCACGATGCTCTTGACGTGGGCGTTGTCGGGAAAGTCCAGCGGCGGGCGGCGCCGGTAGTTCTCGGTGACGAGCCCTGCGGGCTCGTCCACGTGGCCGCTGCTGCCGAAGCATGCCCAGTAGGCGCCGATGGCCGAGACGCGCTCGTACGTGTAGGGCGCCAGCGCCGCGCCGATGCCGGCCGCGGCGGTGGGGAACAGGAATTCGTCGCCGTCGATGAAGGCCAGCCAGTCGCACTCGTGGCCGAACGTCTCCAGCGCGTGCTGGTAGACCTTGAGCTGCACCTGGTTCTCGGTCGTGCGCACGTCGAAGGCCTGCAGCGGGTACGCGCCGGCCAGCGCCTGCAGCACCGCGCCCGAATGGTCGGTGCAGTTGTGGGCATAGACGTAGAAGCGCTCGAAGCCGGCGAGGTGGTGGAACGCCACCCACTCGTGCAGCCAGGGCGCGCGGTTCTTCTGGATCGAGACCAGGCCGACCCGCGGGCCACTCACGGCGCGCCCTCGCCGTCGAGCACCACGAAGCGGTGGCCCAGCGCCACCTGCGGCTGACTGCCGTCGAGCAGGCCTTCGCACAGCAGCTGGCTGTGCAGCCGTTCGAGCAGGTAGCCGGCGACGCGGCGCTGGTAGCCCTCGCGCCGCACCGCGCCTTCGCGCGCGAAGCGGCGCCACACCGCGCGCAGGATGCGCATGTGGGCCAGGAAGACCGGCACGTCCACGGCGCACAGCGCCGGCGAGGGAATCAGCCCCTGGAAGGCCGCGAAGCGCCGTACCGCCGCCACGTCGAAGCCGGCGTCGGCCAGGCAGGCGGCGAAGACGACGAGGTCCTCGATGACGTGCACGGCCGCGTAGTGCTGCGCCATGCTGCTGCCCAGCGCCTGCAGCGAGCCCACCAGCACCGGCTGCGGCAGCGCCAGCAGCTGCTCGGCGCTGGGGAACAGCGCCGGCGCCTCGCCCGGGCGCAGCACGCGCACCCAGGGCGCATTGGCCGCCTGCCCGCCCGGCCGCAGGCCGACGAACTTGCGGTACTGGAAGAGGTAGAGCCGGTCGGCGACCACGTCGCCGGCCTCGATGAGGTCCTGCAGGCCGAAGAGCTGCGAGTACTCGGCGAGCGCCGCGCCGTGGAGCTCGGCGCCGAAGCGGGCGTCGTCGATCACCTGCTCGCCCGGCACGCCCAGCGGCTGGGGGCACAGCAGCGTGTAGGGCAGCGCCGGCGCGAACCGCGGCGGCACGTGGCCGATGCACCAGGCCGACAGGGTGGACGGCCGGGCGGACGTGGCCGGCGACCCCGGCGCGGTCGATGCCGTCGTCGGCGGGCGGGCCGCGACCGTGGCCGCGGCCTCGGCGTCCATCAGCGCACCGGCCATCACTGGATGCGCAGCGCCGCGTTGCGCACGAAGAGCGCATCGCCGTGGTGATGGCGGTCGAAGTTGACGTTGTTGAGCGCGTAGCCCAGCGGTTCGAGGAAGGCCATCAGCTCGGCGAGCGTCGGCGCGCCGTCGTACATGCGGTTGCGCGTGACCTCGGTGACGATGTAGGGGATGCGCTCGAGCAGCGCGCCGGCGCCGCGCAGCACCTTGAGCTCGGCGCCCTGCGTGTCCATGTACAGCAGATCGAGCTGCGCGCAGGCGTGGCCGTGGCCGTTGGCGTGAAGGAAGTTCACCACGTGGTCGAGCCGGTGCGTCGTCAGCTCCACCTGCTGGTCGAAGCGCACGAAGTCGAACTCGGTCAGGTGGTTGGCCGGCGCCAGCATGCTGCTGCTCATGCCGCCGTTGCTGGCCACGTGGAAGGTGACGCGCTGCCCCGATTCCTCGGCGCACAGCGCGTTGACGGCGACGAAGTGCGGCCGCTGCAGGCAGGTGCGCGACAGGTGCTGGAACGGCTCGGGCAGCGGCTCGATGAAGACGCCGGCGCTGATGCCGTTCTGCAGGAACCAGTCCATCTCCTGGCCGTAGCTGGCGCCCACCTGCAGCACGCCGCGCGGCGCCGGCAGGCCCAGGGCCCGGATGGTCTCGAAGGGTTGCAGCTGCATGGTCGTGTCGCGGTGGAAAGGTCGTGGGGTCGTCGGGTGCGGCGCGTCGGCGTTGCGGTCGTCGGGCGCCTTCAGCGCAGCCACTCGCCGACGCCGCGGCCCAGGCTCAGCAGGTTGGCGTTGAGCTGCTGGCCGTCGGTGATGGCGTTGATGTAGCTGATGCGCAGGTTGTAGTGCTCGCCCTCGGCGCTCATCACGTCGAACAGGCTGCGCCGGCCCAGCTGCTGCCACTGCTGCAGCGTGAAGTTGCGCACCTGGTCGCTGTCGCGCAGCACCGCGCCGATGCGGCGCGCGCGGTCGAAGCTGGAGACCGTCTGCTCGTGCACCTCGGCGACGCGGAAGCGCCGCTGCTCGAGGGCCTCGGCGCGCTGCAGCTCGGCGGCGCGCGCGCGCTTGGCGGCGGCCGAGCCGGCGGCCTCGATGCCCGGCGTGACGAGCGGGATGTTGATCGCCACGCCGACCGACAGCGCGCCGTTGTGCTGCGTGCCGCGGTTGCCGCCGCCACCGCCGGCCGCGGTGCCGCCGACGCTCCAGCTCAGCTGCGGCTTGGCCGCCGCCGCGACGGCGCGCGCGTAGTGGCCGGCGGCCGCAGCCTGCGCGGTGAGTGCCTCGATGTCGGCCGAACGCTCGACGTCGGCCACCAGCCGGTCCAGCTCGGGCACGCTCAGCAGCACGGCCGACATGCCGTGGCTGCTGGGCAGGCCGTCGCCCACCAGGCGGCGCAGCCGCACTTCGATCTGGCGCACGAGCGACTTGCTCTGCGCCAGCGAGATCTCGGCCTGCTGCAGCGACTTGCGCGCCTGCACCAGCTCGCTGGCGCGGCCGCGGTCGGCGCGCACGATGGTCTCCAGCGCCTCGGCCAGGCAGCCCAGCTTACGCACGTACTGCTGGTAGACGACGGTGTGCTGGCGGAACCGGCTGCGCTCGAGCGCCAGCGACACCGCCTGCAGCGCGAGTTGCTCGCGCGTGCTCAGCAGGCCGAAGCGTGCCGACTCGGCCAGCTGGCGGCGCCAGTCGACGAGGCGGTCGAGCCGGCCGCCGTCCCACAGCAGCTGGCTGGCCGACAGCGTGGCGCGGCCGTTGACGGCGTTGGTCTCGGTGCCGTTGATCGAGCTGCGCGCGGCGTCGCTGCCCACCCCCAGGCTCAGGCTGGCCTGCAGGCCGCCGGCGGCGCGCGCCTCGGCCGTGTCGTCCTGCGCGGCATCGGCCAGCAGCCGAGCGGCGCCGACCTGGTTGCTGCGTTCCAGCGCTTCCGTCACCAGCGCCTGCAGGGCGCCGCGCGGATCGGGCGCAGGCACGTTCGCACCAGGCTCGCTGCTGCCTTCGGTGACGTTCTCCTCGTCGACGCAGCGCGCCTGGGCCGGCAATGCCAGCGCCAGGGCCAGCAGGGCCGGCAGCACGGGCACGGCGAACGGGAAACGACGGCGGGGCGCTGGCGAGGGCGCGGGGCACATGGTGGAAGCGGTCTCCGGCAAGGGTGCACCGGGCCCGGCAGGACCGATGACGCCCGGCCGCAGTGTGCGGCGGCCCTCCACGTGCCGATCGGCCGAAGACCGGGCCGAACCGGGCGCTGTTCGGCGGGCGCTGCCCGGCGCGCGCCTCGGCGCGCGCTACTGCGGCCGCACGCCGAACAGCCAGGCCAGCAGCGAGAAGCTGGCGAAGGCGAGCACCGTGCTCGTCAGGATGATGCGCGCGATGCGGCCGTTGTCGGCGCCGTAGCGTTCGGCCAGCAGGCTCACGTTGCTGGCGCTGGGCAGCGCCGCGGCCAGCGTCAGCACGGTGATCTGGAAGCCCGACAGCGGCGCGCCGAGTTCGCGCGCCGCCAGCGCCAGCACGAACACCAGCAGCGGGTGCAGGAAGAGCTTGATCAGCGCCACGGGCACGAAGTCGCGCGCCGGCGTGCGCTGGCGCGCATGCTGGCTCGAGCGCCACAGCACCGCGCCGATGGTGAACAGCGCCACCGGCGTGGCCGCGGCGGCCAGCATCGCGACGATCGCGTCCACCGGCCCGGGCAGCGTCAGCTGCAGCACCGAGAACACCGCGCCGAGCGCGATCGACCACGGCAGCGGGTTCGACAAGGCGCCACGCAGCGCCCGCAGCGCCGCGGCCCTGGCGCCGCCGGTCGCACCATCGTGCTTCACCGCCGCCTGGGCCAGCGCGATGCACACGCTGCTGGTGACGAACAGGTCGGCGAGGATCGAGCAGATCACCGGCCCGGCGGCCGGCGCGCCCAGCAGCGCGACGAGCAGCGGCACGCCCATGAAGCCGGTGTTGGGGAACGCCGCCACCAGCGCGCCGAACGCCGCGTCCTGCAGGCCCACGCGCTCGTTGAGCGACACGGCGATGGTGAAGAACACGATCAGCAGCGCGCTCGCCAGGTACACCAGCAGCACCGCCGGGTTGAGCAGGTCGAACACCGGCGTGCTGGCGCCGAAGCGGAACAGCAGGCACGGCAGGGCGAAATACAGCACGAAGCTGTTCAGGCCGGGGATGGCGCTTTCCGGCAGCACGTGGCGCCGCGCGGCCAGGTAGCCGCACAGCACCAGGGCGAAGAACGGCACCGTGACGGCCAGGATCGCTTGCATGGGCGGCGATTCTCGCCGCGGCCTGCGCGCCGATTCCTGCAGCGTCGGCCGGCATCGGTGCGCGCTGCGGCGGGTTTCGTCGCGGCACGGCCGCCGCCCGTCGCCCGGGCATGGCCCCGCGCGCAGCAGCGCTTAAGCTGGTGCGCATCCTCCCTTGCCGCCCTTTGCAGCCCTCGACGGCTGCCAGGCCCGTCCCTCCGATGCCTTCGACCGTGACCACCACCCTGTCCCGCAGCGCCCGCCGGCTCTGGTGGCTGCTGGACGCCACGCGCCGCACCCTGCTCAACCTGCTGCTGCTGGCGCTGCTGGCCGGCATCGCCTGGCTGCTGTGGCGCCAGTTCGCCGGCCCGCCGGCGCTGCAGGACAAGACAGTGCTGGTGGTGCAGCTCTCGGGCCGGCTCGTCGAGCAGGGCAGCTTCACCGGCCTGCGCGACACGCTGCGCCAGCGCGTGAGCGGCGAAGGCCAGGAAGCGCAGACCCAGCTGCGCGACGTGCTGCGCGTGCTCGACGCGGCGGCGAAGGACCCGGACGTCTCGATGGCGCTGCTGCTGGCCGACGACCTCACCGGCGGCGGGCTGCCCAAGCTGCGCGAGGTGGCCGCGGCCATCGAGCGCTTCAAGGCCAGCGGCAAGCCGGTGGTGGCCTGGGGCTCGGGCTACGACCAGCGCCAGTACTACCTGGCCGCGCACGCCAGCGAGGTCTGGCTGCACCCCATGGGCACGGTCATGGCCGAAGGCTACGGCCGGCACCGCAACTACTACCGCGAGCTGTTCGACAAGGTGGGCGTCAGCGCCAACGTCGTGCGCGCCGGCCGGTTCAAGAACGCGGCCGAGACCTTCAGCGACACCGGTCCCTCGCCCGAGACGCTCGAGTCCGAAGGCGCGCTCTGGGGTTCGCTGTGGGCCACCTGGACGGGCAACGTCGAACGCGCCCGCAAGCTTCCTGCCGGCAGCGTCATGCAGGCCATCGACTCGCTGCCCGCCAGCCTGGTGGCCGCCGGCGGCGACGTGGCGCGCTGGGCGCTCGAGCGCAAGTGGGTCGACGGCCTCAAGACGCGCGACCAGATGCGCGACGCCCTCATCGCCCGCAGCGCCAAGGACGAGCGCGGCGGCGTCACCAGCTTCCGTCAGGTGCACGCCGCGGAATACCTGGCGCGGCTGAAGCCCGAGCGTGGCGGCGACGCCATCGGGGTGGTCGTCGCCGCCGGCCCCATCAGCGACGGCGAAGCCGGCCCCGGCCGCATCGGCGGGCGCAGCACGGCCGAGCTGATCCGCCGCGCCCGCGAGGACAAGGCCGTCAAGGCCGTGGTGCTGCGCGTCGACTCGCCCGGCGGCAGCGCCTTCGGCAGCGAACTCGTGCGGCGCGAACTGGAACTGCTGCGCCAGGCCGGCAAGCCGGTGGTGGTGTCGATGAGCGACCTGGCGGCCTCCGGCGGCTACTGGATCAGCATGGCCGCCGACGAGGTGATCGCCGACGAGGCCACGATCACCGGCAGCATCGGCGTGGTCGCCATGCTGCCCACCGCGCGCGGCGCCATGGACAAGCTCGGCGTGCGCACCGGCGGCGTCACCACCACCTGGCTGGCCGGCGCCTTCGACCCGCGGCGCGGCGTGGACCCGCGCTTCGCCGAACTGGTGAAGACCGGCGTCGACCGCGTCTACCGCGACTTCACCACCCTCACCGCCACGGCGCGCAGGAGCACGCCCGAGAAGATCGACGCCGTCGCCCAGGGCCGTGTGTGGTCGGGCCGGCACGCGCTGGAACGCGGCCTGGTCGACCGCCTGGGCGGCTTCGACGACGCCTTGAAGGCCGCCGCGCAGCGCGCCAAGCTCGCCGAAGGCCAGTGGCACCCGCGCTGGATCGAGGCCAGGCCCAGCCGGCTGGCCGTCTGGCTGCAGCGCCTGGGCATCGAAGCCGGCTTGGACGATGCCGGTGCGGTCGGCGGCGCCGGCGGCATGCCGGCCGAAGTGAACGGCACCCTGCTCGCGCTGGGCCTGCCGGTGGCGGCGTTCGGCGACGCGGCGCAGGAGCTCGGTTGGATCAGCGAGGTGATGCAGCAGCGCCGGCCGTATGCGGCGATGGTGCACTGCCTGTGCAGCGCTCCCTGACCCGCCCGCGCGCGCCTGCAACCGCCCGGCGGCCGCTCAGGCGCTGCGGGCGCCGAACCACCGGCGCCACCACCGTGGCCGCCGCGCCGGCGCCGCCGGTCGCGCAACGCCGAGGTCGTGCAGGCGTTGCTCCACCGCCTGCAACCCCACGTGCTGCGCCGCCTGCATCGGCGTGAGGCCGTCGAACTCGGACGGCAGGTCGGGCGTCGCGCCGTGCGCCAGCAGGTACAGCGCGACGGCCTCCTGCCTGGCCAGGATCGCCGCGACCAGCGGCGTCGACAGGAATTCCGGGTGCGCGTAGTTCACGTCCACCCCGGCCTGCACGTGATGCGCCACCAGCGGCAGGTCGCCTTCGCAGGCCGCCCCGAACATCTCTTTCCAGTTTCCGCCCGACATCGCTGGCCCTTGCTGCACCGGCCGCCACTCTAGCGGGCCGGCCGGCGGCGCAGGCGGCGTGGGCCGGCCTCGCGTGCAGCCCGCGCAGGGCCGCAGCCGTGCTGCCCTACGCGCGCTCGGCGCCGGGGCGCCCCGCCTCCACCACGAAGCGCGCCTGCGTCCCGACAGCGCTGGCGGGATCGCGCGCATCGACCACGCCGCGCAGCTCGGCCTCGACCCGCCCGTCGCGCACCGTCAAGCGCAACGTGCCGCGCTGGTCGCTGCGCGCGTGCTTCAGGTGCGGGTTGTAGCGGCGCGCCAGGTCCCAGCGGTGCTGGGGGCTGCCCAGGCTGCTGATCGAGGTGCCGCAGAACTCGCTGGCAATCAGAGGTGAATCCGGGTCGTGCGGACGGCGGTGCACGTCGGCCACGAGGTGGGCGTGCAGGTCGCCGCCGACGAACACGGCGTTGGGCACGCGGGCCTCGGCCAAGCCGGCGAGCAGGCGCTCGCGGGCGGCCGGGTAGCCGTCCCAGCCGTCGGTCCACCACGCGCCGGCGACGCCGAGGGCGTCGGCCTCGCCGCCGGGCAGCGCGTCGCCGCGGTTCAGCGGCGCCAGCAGGGTCTGCTGGGCGAGCAGGTTCCAGGGGTGGCGGCGGCTCCAGCCCTCGGCCAGCCAGCGCTCCTGCTCGCGGCCGAGCATCGAGCGCGCCGGATCCAGCAGCGCGGGGCACTCGGCGGCGCGCACGATGTTGGCGCCGCCGCGGCCCGGCAGCGAGCAGGCTTGCGGATCGCGGTGCTGGCGCATGTCCAGCAGGTGGATGCGCGCGAGCCCGCCCCAGTCGAGCCGGTGCACGATGCGCGCGGTGCCGTCGACAGGCTTCAGCGCCCGCGGCACCGGCATGTGTTCCCACCACGCCTGGTAGGCCGCGGCACGCTGCGCGGCGAAACCGGCCTGCAGACGCTGACCCTGCGTGCCGGCGTAGTCGTTCTCGACTTCGTGGTCGTCCCAGGTGACGAGCCAGGGCGCCGCGGCGTGCGCCGCCTGCAGCGCCGGGTCGGCCTTGTACTGGGCATGGCGCGCGCGGTAGTCGGCCAGCGTGCGCAGCGCACCGCCGTGCGGCGTGGCGTGGTGGGCGCGAACGCCGGCGCCGCTGCCGCGCGCGTACTCGTAGAGGTAGTCGCCGAGGAAGAGCACGAGGTCGGGTTCGGCCGCCACCGCGTCGCGCCAGGCGGCCCAGTGGCCGGTGTCCCAGCGCTGGCAGCTGGCGGCCACCAGCCGCAACGAGCGGACCCGGGCGCCGGGCGCCGGTGCGGTGCGCGTGCGACCGGTGGCGCTGCGCTGGCCCAGCGCCGTGAAGCGGTAGACGTAGCCGCGGTCGCTGGCCAGGCCCTGCGGCTCGGCGCGCACGCTGTGCGCCTCGTCGGCGCGCGCGGTGACGTCGCCGCGGGCGACGATGCGGCCGAAGGCGTCGTCCTCGGCCAGCTCCCACGTGACGTTCACTTCAGGCGGCAGGTCGTCGCCGAGCAGCCGCGTCCAGAGCACGACGCCGCCTGCCGTGGGCCAGCCGGATGCCACGCCGAGGCCGAAGCGCGGCACGTCGGCGGCGCGGGCGTGGCGCACGAAGGCCGGCGCGCCGGCGAGCGGCGCCGCGGCCAGCGTCGCCAGCAGGGTGCGCCGGCGCAGCAGGGCCATGTCAGCGCGGCAGCTGCGGTGGCTCGGCCAGCGCGTCGAGCGAGGCGCCGCGTTCGCGCAGCAGCGCTTCCAGCGCCGGCAGCAGCGGGCCCAGGCGCTCGTCGATCGCGCTGCGCACGGTGTCGACGAAGACCTGCGTCTGGCGCTCGATCTCGATGTTCAGCGCCGCGCCTTCGGCCTTGTCGCCGAAGGTGGTCATGCGCAGCGTCTCGGGGATGAGCCACACCTCGAACCAGCCGCTGCCGTCGCGCCGGCGTTCGGCTTCCGCCACGGTGAGGCTGGCGCCGTTGACGGCGATGTAGCCCTTGGCGAAGACGTAGCGCATCCACGGCGCCGGCAGCGCGATGCGCAGCACGTGGTTGTTCTCGGGCCGGCGCACCTCGGCGACGCGGCCGAGCACGTCGACGTGGCCCGAGAGCGGGTGGCCGCCGATCTCGGCGTTCTCGCGCGCCGCACGCTCGACGTTGACGGCGCTGCCCTCGGCCAGCGTGCCCAGCGTCGTGAGCGCGAGGCTCTGCTGCATCACGTCGAACTCGGCGGCCGCGCCGCCGTCGTGCAGCGCCGTCACGGTGAGGCACACGCCATCGACGGCGACACTGGCGCCGATGGCGAGACCCTCGCCGAAACCTGCGGGAATGCGCAGGCGGAAGCTGCGCAGGCCCGGTCGGTCGACCAGCGACTCGACCCGGGCCGTGCCTTGCACGATGCCGGTGAACATGCGGCCGAGCTTACGCCAGTGGCGCCCTACACTCGCCGCGCATGGATAGGCCGCCGACCGGAACCGAACCGCCGCCTGCCTGGCTGGCCGGCTTCTCGCTGGCCGCGCCGCCGCCCGGCTTCGTCGCCGACCCGTACCCGTTCTACGACGCCCTGCGCAGCCACGCGCCGGTGCATGCGCTGGCGGAGAACAGCGTGCTGCTCACGCGCCACGCCGACGTGATGGCGGTGTACCGCAGCGCCGCCGCCAGCAGCGACAAGCGGCGCGAATTCGCCCCGCGCCTGGGCGCCGGCACGCCGATCTACGAGCACCACACCTCGAGCCTCGTCTTCAACGATCCGCCGCTGCACACGCGCGTGCGCCGCATCCTCATGGGCGCGCTCAACCAGCGCGCCATCGCGCGCATGGAAGCCGGCGTGGTGGTGCTCGTCGACGGTCTGCTTGACCGGCTGGCTGACGAGCCCGAGCCGGACCTCGTCGCGCACTTCGCGGCGCAGATCCCGGTCGAGGTGATCGGCAACCTGCTCGTGGTGCCGCACGGGCAACGCCAGCCGCTGCGCGACTGGTCGCTGGCGATCCTGTCGGCGCTGGAGCCGGCGCCGTCGGCTGCCGTGCTGGCGCGGGCCAACGCCGCGACCACCGATTTCCTGGCGCTGCTGCGCACGCTGGTGGCCGAACGCCGCCGCCGACCGGGCGACCCCGACAGCGACGTGCTCACGCGGCTGATCCGCGGCGACGACCAGGGCGAGCTCACCGAGACCGAGCTGCTGCACAACTGCATCTTCCTGCTCAACGCCGGCCACGAGACCACCACCAACCTCATCGGCAACGGCGTGCACGCGCTGCTGCGCAACCCCGGCGAGTGGAAGCGCCTGGTCGCCGAGCCGGCGCTGATCGGCACCGCCATCGAGGAGCTGCTGCGCTGGGAAAGCCCGCTGCAGCTGAACAACCGCCTGACCACCGCGCCGCTGGCGCTGTCGGACCGCACGCTGCCCGCCGGCACCTTCGTCACCCTGGCCATCGGCGCGGCCAACCGCGACCCGGCGGTGTTCGAACAGCCGCACCGGCTGGACGTGGCGCGCAAGCCCAACAACCACCTCGCCTTCGGCCAGGCGGCGCACGCCTGTTCGGGCATGAACGTGGCGCGGCTGGAGGCGCGCATCGCGCTGGGTGCCCTGCTGGCGCGCCACCCGAGGCTGGCGCTGCGCGCCGAGCCCGAGCGCGACCCGCGCGTGCGCTTCCGCGGCCTGCGCACCCTGCCCGTGCAACTGCACTGACCGGTCGGCACGGCAGCGGCACGCGGCGGTGGAACCGTTCAAGAACCTGCTCAACGCCACGCTCGTGCACCGGGCGGCGGCGGCGCTGCAGCGGCACGACGCGCGTTTCGACGCACAACGCTTCGCTGCGCTGGCGAGCACCGGCCTCGACGCGCTGGAGATGAAGGGCCGCGCGCTGCACATCTGTGCCGCACTCGAGGCGACGCTGCCGCCGGACTTCGACGCCGCCGCTGCGCTGATCGAAGCGGCGCTCGCGCCGGTGGCGGACATCGCGGGCGAGCCGGTGCCGGGCCAGATCGTCAACGGCGGCGCGGGCGACGCCGAAGGCCTCAAGGGCTGGATCCTGTGGCCGGCGGGCGAGTTCATCGCCCGCCGCGGCCTGGCGCAACCCGAACGCGCGCTGCGGGCGCTGCACGCGCTGACGCAGCGTTTCAGCGCCGAGTTCGCCATCCGGCCGTTCATCGCGACCCATCCGGAACTCGTGTTCGCCACGCTCGCGCGCTGGTGCACCGACCCCAGCGCCCACGTGCGCCGGCTGGTCAGCGAAGGCAGCCGGCCGCGCCTGCCCTGGGGCCTGCAGCTCAAGGCGCTGATCGCCGACCCGAGCCCCACGCTGCCGCTGCTGCGCGCCCTGCAGGACGACCCGTCGGCCTACGTGCGGCGCAGCGTGGCCAACCACCTCAACGACATCGCGAAGGACCACCCGGCGCTCATCGCCGCCTGGCTCGATCGACACCTCGCGGACGCCGGCGCCGAGCGCCGCGCCTTGCTGCGCCACGCCAGCCGCACGCTGATCAAGCGCGGCGACACCGCGGTGCTGCGCGCCTGGGGGATGGGCGCGCGGTTCCACGGCCGCGTCGGCTTCACCATCGCGCCGGCGCGCGTGACCGTCGGCGGCGAGCTGCAGCTGTCGCTGGTGCTCGAATCAGCGTCGCGCCAGGCGCAGAAGCTGGTGATCGACTACGCGGTGCACCACGTCAAGGCCGACGGCCGCACCACGCCCAAGGTGTTCAAGGGCTGGACGCTCGAGCTGCCGCCGGGCGGCCGCATCGCGCTGGCGCGGCGCCATTCGATGAAGCCGGTGACGACACGGCGCTACCACGCCGGCCGCCACGCCGTGACGCTGCACGTCAACGGCCAGCCGCTGGCCGAGGCCGCCTTCGAACTGCGCCTGCCGCGCCCGGCGAAGGCGGCACCGCGCGCCGGCTGAATCAACCGCCGCTGCGGCGCAGCGGGTAGACGGCCGCGCCCTTGCCGCGGGCCGGCTCGGCGCCCGCGTCACCATCGGCGGCCGGGGCAGCGACGACGCCGTCGCCGCCTTCTTCGATCAGCGCCCGCAGCGCGGCCGGGTCCACGGGCTTGATCAGGTGGTCGTCGAAGCCGGCTTCGCGGCTCTTCTGGCGGTCGGCCGGCATGCCGTAGCCGGTGAGCGCCACCAGCCGCACGCGCTGGCCGTGCGGCGTGGCGCGCAGCAGCCGCGCCACCTGGTAGCCGTCCAGGCCCGGCAGGCCGATGTCCAGCAGCACCACGTCGGGCGCGAACTCCTGCGCCAGGGCCAGCGCCTGTGCGCCGTCGCGCGCGGTGCGCACGGTGTGGCCGGCCAGCACCAGCATGGCGGCTGTGGTCTCGGCGACGTCGGCGTTGTCGTCCACCAGCAGCAGGCGCCGCGCCACGGCCGCCGTCGCCGGGCGCGCCACGGCCGGCTCGGGTTGCACGTCGGCGGCGATGCACGGCAGGCGCACACGGAACTCGGCGCCGCGCCCCGGCCCTTCGCTGAAGGCCTCGATGCGCCCGCCGTGCAGCCGCACCAGGCGCTGCACCAGCGTCAGGCCGACGCCCAGGCCACCCTGGCTGCGGTCGAGCGTGCGCGAGCCCTGCTCGAACAGGTCGAACACGCGCGGCAGCAGCGCGGGCTCGATGCCCATGCCGTCGTCGCGCACGCTCAGCACCGCCTGGCCACCGTCCACGCCCACGCTCACGTGCACGTTGCCGCCTTCGTGGGTGTACTTGTGGGCGTTGGACAGCAGGTTGTGCAGCACCTGCTGCAGCCGCGCCGAATCGCCCATCACCCACACCGGCTGCTGCGGCAGCGTGTGCGTCAGCCCCTGGCGCCGCGCCTCGGCCGCCGGGCGCTGCAGTTCCAGCGCCTGGCGCACCAGCGCGTTCAGCTCCAGCGGCGCCGTCTGCAGCACGATCTTGCCCTGGCTGATGCGCGCCACGTCGAGCAGTTCGTCGACCAGGCGCTTGAGCTGCTTCACCTGGCGCTCGACGATGTCGGCCGCCCAGCCCAGGCGCGGCTCGCTGCCGCCGATGCGGCGGATGATCTCGACCGCGTTGCCGATCGGCGCCAGCGGGTTGCGCAGCTCGTGCGACAGCATGGCGAGGAACTCGTCCTTGCGCTTGTTCGATTCCTCGAGCCGCGCCTCGGCGCGGCGGCGCTCGACGATCTCGTCCTGCAGATCCTGGTACAGCCGCGTGGTGGCGAAGGCCAGTGCGGCGCGCGCGGCCACGTCGTCCAGCACCGCCTCGCCCAGGGGCGTCGGCTCGGCGTGCAGCAGCAGTTCGCCCAGCGTGCGCTCGCCGTCGCGCAACGCCAGGCGGCGCAGCACGGGCTGCGCGTCGGCGGCGGATGCGGAGGAGGCATCGCCCAGGTCGCGTGGCGCGGCCTCGCCTTCACCCAGCGTGGCCGAGACGCCTGAGCCGCGCGCCACGCCGGCGGCGTGTCCACCGCCTTGCAGCACCACGCTGGCCGACGGCACCAGCGCCGGCACCAGCATCTGCAGCAGCCGGTGCACGCCAATGCGCAGGTCGAGCAGGCCCGAGAGGCCATGGCTCAGCTCGGCCAGGAAGGCCTGGCGCCGGGTCGAGGCCTCGGCCAGCTTCAGCGCCGCCTCGGCCGCGGCCTGCGCCACGCGGGCGTCGGCCTGGCGCGCCATGCGCCGCTGCAGCACGTGCAGCTCGACGAACACCCGCACCTTGCTGCGCAGGATCTCGGGCACCACCGGGCTCGTGATGTAGTCCACCGCGCCCAGCGAGTAGCCGCGGCGCGTCTGGAAGTCGTCGGCGTAGGCGGTGATGAAGATGATGGGCGTGTGCGCGCTCTTCTTGTACTTGCGGATCAGCGTCGCGGTCTCGAAGCCGTCGATGTCGGGCATGTTGACGTCGAGCAGGATCACCGCGAACTCGCGCTGCAGCACCTCGCGCAACGCCTCGGCGCCCGAGCGCACGAAGACGAGGTTCTGGTCCAGCTCCTCGAGCACCGTCTTGAAGACGAGCAGCTTGTCCTGCAGGTCGTCGACGATGAGGATGTTGGCGCGCTCGCCGGCGCCGGCGTCACCGGCGTCGGGCCCTGCGGACGGCGCGGCAGGCGGCAAGCCGCCCGGCGTCAACGGCACAGCCAGCCCCGCAGCACGGCCAGCAGGTGCATCGGGTCGACGGGCTTGCTGAGGTAGTCCCACGCGCCGGCCTCGATGCACTTCTGGCGGTCGCCCTTCATCGCCTTGGCGGTGACGGCCACCATCGGCAGCTCGCGGCCGCGCGGCAGGCCGCGGATGATCTGCATCGTCGTCAGGCCGTCCATCTCCGGCATCATGATGTCCATCAGCACGATGTCGATGGCCGGGTCTGCCTCGACGAGCCGGATCGCCTCGCGGCCGTTGTCGGCCGAGACGATCTCCATGCCGACTTCGTCGAGCACCGTCGCCAGGGCGAAGATGTTGCGCATGTCGTCGTCGACGATCAGCGCCTTCTTGCCCTTGAGCGCCAGCTCGGCCTCGAGCACGGCCTCGATCTCGCGCCGGTCGCGTTCGCTCATGCCGCCCGGGCTGCGGTGCAGCCAGAAGGCCAGCTGCGCACGCAGCTGCTCGGGCGTGCGCGCCTCGCGCCGGCCGAAGCCGCCGCAGTCGCGTGCCCAGCCGGTGGCCGCCAGGGGCGTGGCGGCAGCGCCGCGCCACAGCACCACCGGCAGCTGGCAGACGCCGTCGCGCCGCGCGGCGGCGTCGAGCACGTCCTCGGCGCCGAAGTCGGCGAGCTGCGGCGCGGTCGTGTCGACGACCACCGCGTCGGCCTGCGGCAGCAGGGCCGCGGCGTCGGCCGGGTTGTCGGCCAGCAGCGCCTGCACGTCGGTGTCCAGCCCGTCCAGCAGCTGGCGGCGCAGCGGGCCGTCGGGCATCACCACCGCCAGCCGCTTCACCGGGCGCTCGACGTAGCGCGCCAGCTCGGCGATGGCGGCGTGCGCCACGTCGGCGCTCTGCAGCGGCTTGGAGACGAAGCCGATGGCGCCGGCGCGCAGCGCACGGTCGCGCGCGTCGTCGGTGCTGACCACGCAGATGGGGATGTGGCGCGTGACGAGGTCGGTCTTGAGCCGGTCGAGGATGCGCCAGCCCTCCATGTCGGGCAGGTGGATGTCCAGCGTGATGACCGCGGGCAGGAACTCGCGCGTGAGCGTCAGCGCCGCCGCGCCGCTGCCGGTGACCAGGCCCTTGAAGCCCGCCGCGCGCGCGCCCTCGAGCAGCACCTTGGCGAAGGCGAGGTCGTTCTCGACGATGAGCATCACGCGCTCGCCCGTGGCGATGTCGTCGCGGTCGTCCTGCGCGTGGTTGGCGAACAGCACCGGCGCGCCGCCGGCGGCATCGGGCGTGTCCTCGCTGGTGTAGCTGCCGCGCGCCTGCGGCAGCGGCGCCGGCGCGGCTGCGGTGCATGCGCGCACGTCGGCGTGCACCGTGGCCGGTGCGGCGGCGGTGCTGCCGGAGCCGCCGCCGCTGCTGCTGCTGGCGCGGCCGTGGCGCGTGCTGCGCTGCGGGTTGTGGTTCTGCGGCAGGTACAGCGTGAACACGCTGCCCTGCCCCGGCGCGCTCACCAGGCGGATCTCGCCGCCGAGCAGCCGGCTCAGCTCGCGGCTGATGGCCAGGCCCAGGCCGGTGCCGCCGTACTTGCGGCTGGTGGAGCCGTCGGCCTGCTGGAAGGCCTCGAAGATGATCTGCTGCTTGTCGGGGCTGATGCCGATGCCGGTGTCGGCCACCGAGAAGGCGATCACCTGCTGGGCGCGGTTGAGCTCGTCGTTGTCGGCGCTCCAGCCGCCGGTGGCCTGGGCGATCTTGAACGTGACCTGGCCCTCGTGCGTGAACTTGAAGGCGTTGGACAGCAGGTTCTTGATGATCTGCTGCAGCCGCTTCACGTCGGTGACCATCACCTTGGGCAGCGGCTGCTCGAGCTGCACGACGAAGTCGACGTGCTTGCTCTCCGCGAAGTGGCGGAAGCCGCGCTCGATGGAGCGGTGCAGGTCGTCCAGGCGCAGCTCGCTCACGTCCACCTGCACCGTGCCCGACTCGATCTTCGACAGGTCGAGGATGTCGTTGATGAGCATCAGCAGGTCGTTGCCCGAGCTGTGGATGGTCTTGGCGAACTCGACCTGCTTGCCGGAGAGGTTGCCGTCCGGGTTCTTGCACAGCTGGTCGGACAGGATCAGCAGGCTGTTCAGCGGCGTGCGCAGCTCGTGGCTCATGTTGGCCAGGAACTCGCTCTTGTACTTGGACGTCAGCGCCAGCTGCTCGGCCTTCTCCTCCAGCGCCTGGCGCGCCTGCTCCACCTCGGCGTTCTTGCGTTCCACCTCCTGGTTCTGGTGGGCCAGCAGTCGAGCCTTGTTCTGCAGTTCCTCGTTGGTGCGCTGCAGTTCCTGCTGCCGGCTGCCCAGCTCCTCGGCCAGGCTCTGCGACTGCTGCAGCAGCGTCTCGGTGCGGGTGTTGGCCTCGATGGTGTTGATGACGATGCCGATCGATTCGGTCAGCTGGTCGAGGAAGCCTTCGTGCACCGGGTTGAAGTGCTCCAGCGACGCGAGCTCGAGCACGCCGCGCACGTGGCCTTCGAAGACCACGGGCAGCACCAGCACGTCGAGCGCCGCGTTCTCCGACAGGCCCGAGGCGATGCGGAAGGCCTCGCCCGGCACGTTGGACAGCAGGATCTTGCGCTTGTCGATGGCGCACTGGCCCACCAGGCCCTGGCCCAGCTCGACCTCCTTGCCGTGGGCGCTCGTGCCGCCGCTGGCGTAGCTGGCCAGCAGCTTCAGGCGCTGGCGGTCGTCGCCGGCTTCCAGCGGCCGCGTCATCACGTAGAACTCGGCCTGCTGCGCACCGACCACCGGCGCCAGCTCGGACAGGATCAGCTGGCCCACGGCCATCAGGTCGCGCTGGCCCTGCAGCATGCGGCTGAACTTGGCGAGGTTGGTCTTGAGCCAGTCCTGCTCGGTGTTCTTCTGCGTGGTGTCCTTCAGGTTGCGGATCATCTCGTTGATCGTGTCTTTCAGGGCCGCCACCTCGCCCTGGGTCTCGACCGTGATCGACCGCGTCAGGTCACCCTGCGTCACCGCCGTGGCCACCTCGGCGATGGCGCGCACCTGCGTCGTGAGGTTGGCCGCGAGCTCGTTGACGTTCTCGGTCAGGCCCTTCCAGGTGCCGCTGGCGCCCGGCACCTTGGCCTGGCCGCCGAGCTTGCCTTCGACGCCCACCTCGCGCGCCACCGTCGTCACCTGGTCGGCAAATGTGGCCAGCGTGTCGATCATCGAGTTGATGGTCTCGGCCAGCGCCGCGATCTCGCCCTTGGCCTCCACGGTCAGCTTCTGCTTCAGGTCGCCATTGGCCACGGCCGTCACCACCTTGGCGATGCCGCGCACTTGCGACGTCAGGTTGCCGGCCATGAAGTTGACGTTGTCGGTGAGGTCCTTCCACGTGCCCGACACGCCCTTCACCTGCGCCTGGCCGCCCAGGCGCCCTTCGGTGCCCACCTCGCGCGCCACGCGCGTCACCTCGGCGGCGAACGAGCTGAGCTGGTCGACCATCGTGTTGATCGTGGCCTTCAGCTCGAGGATCTCGCCCTTCACGTCCACCGTGATCTTCTTGCCCAGGTCACCGGCGGCCACGGCCTTGGTCACGTCGGCGATGTTGCGCACCTGGCTCGTGAGGTTGCTGGCCATGAGGTTGACGCTGTCGGTCAGGTCCTTCCAGGTGCCGGCCACGCCCTGCACGTCGGCCTGGCCGCCGAGCTTGCCTTCGGTGCCCACCTCGCGCGCCACGCGCGTCACTTCGGCGGCGAAGCTGCGCAGCTGGTCCACCATGGTGTTGATGGTGTTCTTCAGCTCGAGGATCTCGCCCTTCACGTCGACGGTGATCTTCTTGGACAGGTCGCCCGCGGCCACCGCCGTCGTCACCTCGGCGATGTTGCGCACCTGGCTCGTCAGGTTGCCGGCCATGAAGTTGACGCTCTCGGTCAGGTCCTTCCACGTGCCGGCCACGCCCTGCACGTCGGCCTGGCCGCCGAGCTTGCCTTCGGTGCCCACTTCGCGTGCCACGCGCGTGACCTCGGCGGCGAAGCTGCGCAGCTGGTCGACCAGCGTGTTGACGGTGTTCTTCAGCTCGAGGATCTCGCCCTTGCCGTCGACGGTGATCTTCTTGGAGAGGTCGCCCGCGGCCACGGCCTTGGTGACGTCGGCGATGTTGCGCACCTGGCTCGTGAGGTTCGACGCCATCGAGTTCACCGACTCGGTCAGGTCCTTCCACGTGCCGGCCACGCCCTGCACGTCGGCCTGGCCGCCCAGCTTGCCTTCGGTGCCCACCTCGCGCGCCACCCGCGTCACCTCGGCGGCGAACGAGCTGAGCTGGTCGACCATCGTGTTGATGGTGTTCTTCAGCTCGAGGATCTCGCCCTTCACGTCCACCGTGATCTTGCGGCTCAAGTCGCCGGCGGCCACGGCGGTCGTCACGTCGGCGATGTTGCGCACCTGGCTGGTCAGGTTGCCGGCCATGAAGTTCACGCTCTCGGTCAGGTCCTTCCACGTGCCGGCCACACCCTGCACGTCGGCCTGGCCACCGAGCTTGCCTTCGGTGCCCACCTCGCGCGCCACACGCGTCACCTCGGCGGCGAAGGACCGCAGCTGGTCCACCATCGTGTTGATCGTCGCCTTCAGCTCGAGGATCTCGCCCTTCACGTCGACCGTGATCTTCTTGCTGAGGTCACCCGCCGCCACGGCCTTGGTCACGTCGGCGATGTTGCGCACCTGGCTCGTCAGGTTGCCGGCCATGGAGTTCACCGAGTCGGTGAGGTCCTTCCACGTGCCCGAGACGCCCTTCACCTCGGCCTGGCCGCCAAGCTTGCCTTCGGTGCCGACCTCGCGCGCCACGCGCGTCACCTCGGCGGCGAACGACGACAGCTGGTCCACCATCGTGTTGATCGTGGCCTTCAGCTCGAGGATCTCGCCCTTCACGTCCACCGTGATCTTCTTGCTGAGGTCGCCTGCCGCCACCGCCTTGGTCACGTCGGCGATGTTGCGCACCTGGCTCGTCAGGTTGCCCGCCATCGAGTTGACCGAGTCGGTCAGGTCCTTCCACGTGCCCGCCACGCCCTGCACCGCCGCCTGGCCGCCGAGCTTGCCTTCGGTGCCCACCTCGCGCGCCACGCGCGTCACCTCGGCGGCGAAGGAGTTCAGCTGGTCCACCATCGTGTTGACGGTGTTCTTCAGCTCGAGGATCTCGCCCTTCACGTCGACGGTGATCTTCTTGGAGAGGTCGCCCGCGGCCACGGCCTTGGTGACGTCGGCGATGTTGCGCACCTGGCTCGTCAGGTTCGACGCCATCGAGTTCACCGACTCGGTCAGGTCCTTCCACGTGCCGGCCACGCCCTGCACGTCGGCCTGGCCGCCGAGCTTGCCTTCGGTGCCCACCTCGCGCGCCACGCGCGTCACCTCGGCGGCGAACGACCGCAGCTGGTCGACCATCGTGTTGACGGTGTTCTTCAGCTCGAGGATCTCGCCCTTCACGTCCACCGTGATCTTCTTGCTGAGGTCACCGGCGGCCACGGCCTTGGTCACGTCGGCGATGTTGCGCACCTGCGCCGTCAGGTTGCCGGCCATCGAGTTGACCGAGTCCGTGAGGTCCTTCCACGTGCCCGAGACGCCTTCCACGCGCGCCTGCCCACCGAGGGAGCCTTCGGTGCCCACTTCGCGCGCCACCCGCGTCACCTCGGATGCGAACGAGCGCAGCTGGTCGACCATCGTGTTGATGGTGTTCTTCAGCGTCAGGAACTCGCCCTTGACGTCGACGTCGATCTTCTTCGACAGGTCACCCTTGGCCACCGCGGTGGTCACGTCCGCGATGTTGCGCACCTGCGCCGTCAGGTTGCCGGCCATCGAGTTCACCGAGTCGGTGAGGTCCTTCCAGGTGCCGGCGACGCCTTTCACGGTGGCCTGGCCGCCGAGCTTGCCCTCGGTGCCCACCTCGCGCGCCACCCGCGTCACTTCGGCCGAGAAGTTGCCCAGCTGGTCGACCATCTTGTTGATGGTCTCGGCGGTGCGCAGGAACTCGCCTTCCAGCGGCCGTCCGTCGACCTCGAGCGCCATGCTCTTGCTGAGGTCGCCCTGGGCCACCGCGCCGATCACGCGCGCCACCTCGCTGGTGGGGTGGACGAGGTCGTCGATCAGGGCGTTGATCGAGTCGATGCTCTCGCCCCAGAAGCCGCGCGATTCGCGCAACGACGCGCGCTGCTTCAACCGCCCCTGCTTGCCCACCACCTGGCGCAGCCGCGCCAGCTCGCCGGCCATGGCTTCGTTCTGCTCGACCACGTCGTTGAAGGCCTCGGCCACGCGGCCGGCGATGCCGGGCCAGTGCAGCGGCAGTCGCACGCTGGCGTCGCCCTTGCGCAGCGCCACCAGCGCCGTCAGCAAGGTGTGCAGTTCGTCGGCTTGCAGCGCGCTCTGCGCTTCCATCACGGTCATCGCGGTCTCCTCGCTCCGTCGCTGCCCGTCACGCGCGTGGACGGGCGCCGGAGGGGAGCCCTTGCACGGTGCGTGCCACGCCTCGGCGGCACGCGAAAGGTGGCTGGATGGAGGAACAATGCTTGCTGCAGCCTGGGATTCCCCGAGGTCCGCGCCCCGGCGGCCAACCGTGCCCGAAAGCGTTGCCGCAACTTTGTCGGCAAGTTCGCGGAGCCGTTGTCGGACGGCCTGTGCGTCACGACGACGGCGCGTGACGGCGGCGCTGGTCCAACGTTCAGCGCACCGCCGGCGCGAGCGTTCTAACCGCCCTCGCGGTGCTACAAGCGCTGCATCGCCAGCGCCCGGATCACCAGTTCCTCCTGGCCGAAGCGCGCCTCCAGCTCGGCGCGATAGCCGGCCCACCAGCCACGGTCGAGGTCATCGACCATCACCTCCACCAGCAGAACCTCGTCGCGCTGCACACGCGCGCCGTCGTGCCACAGGCCTTGCGCCGGCGCACGGCTGTACGCCGTGACGCCGCCATGGCGATCGAGCAGCTCCTGGCGCACCGCACGCAGCAGCTCCGCGCCGATGGGTGCGCCGGCGTTGTCGAACAGCGGCAGGATGATCTGGACCAGGTGCATGGGCGTGGCGGATGGGTGGCCTGCGGCGGCCGCGCGATGCAGGCCGCGTGCAGGGCGCCGCCGCCTGCGCAACCGGCGTGGGCCGCCCATCGGCACGGCGGATGCCCGAACGCCGCCATCGCGGCCATGCCGCCCCGGGGCCGCCTGCCCATGGCCACCCGCTCCATCGCGTCGCTCACCATCAGCTTCGGGCTGGTGTCCATCCCGGTCAAGCTCTACATCGCCACCGAGAGCAGCGCCGCGATCCGCTTCAAGCTGATGGGCCGCTCGGGCTTCCACGTGCGCCAGCAGTACGTGCCCGACGTGGCCGCCGGTGCGATGGCGCCGGCCGGCGGTGCGATGGCGCACGGCGACGGCGACGACGACGATGCCCTCGAGGACGACGCGATTGCCGCCATCGCCCGCGGCAGCGCCCGCGCAGCCGCGCTGCAGCCGGCCGCCTCGCGCACGTCGGGTCACCTGAGCCTGGTGGCTGCGCAGCGTGCGGCGGACGTCGACGCCGCTGCCACCACCCGTCCCGCCGCCACGCCTGAAGGCGACGACGTCGACGCCGACGACGCCGACGACCTCGCGACACCCGCTGCCTGGCCGCCGCCCGACGCGCCCATCGCGCGCCAGCAGCTGGTCAAGGGCTACGAGTTCGCCAAGGGCCAGTACGTGCTGTTCACCGAGGCCGAACTGGCCGCGCTGCGGGGCGCATCGCGGCAGACGATCGACATCGTCGCCTTCATGCCCGAAGGCGCCGTCGATCCGGTCTACATCGACAAGGCTTACTACCTCGCGCCCGACCGGCGCGGCCACAAGCCGTATGCGTTGCTGCTGCAGGCACTGCGCGCCAGCGGCCGTGCGGCCCTGGCCAGGTGGGCCTGGCGCGGCAAGGAATACGTGGTGCAGATCCGCGCCACCGAGCGCGTGCTGGTGCTGCACCAGCTGCTCTACGCCGACGAGGTGCGCAGCCCCGAGCAGCTGTCGTTCGACCTCGTCCCGGTGACCGATGCCGAGCTGCGGCTGGCGCTGCAGCTCATCGAGCAGAACGCGGTGGAGGCGTACGACCCGACGCAGTTCGTCGACGAGGAGAAGCAGCGCATCCTGCAGGCCGTCGAGCGCAAGATCGCCGGCAACCGCATCGTCGCGCCGGCGCGGGCTGACGCGGGTTCCACCACCGCGGCCAGCGGCGAGGTGATCGACCTGATCGCCGCGTTGCAGGGCAGCCTGCGTGGCAAGGCCCTGGGCGGCGCGCCGGCCGCGCGCAGCAAGGCGACGAAGGCCACTGCGCCCGCCGACACCGCGAACGCCGCTGCACGCGCGACGCCGCGCCGCGCGAAGGCGGCCACGGCCGGCGCGGGCGTCGTGCCGTCCGCCGAACGCAAGCCCGCGGCGCGCGTCACGCGCAGCGCCGAACCGGCCCGCGCGCCGGCACGCAAGCGCACCTAGCCGCAGCCCGCCGCGTCGCGACCGCCCCTCAGCTGAACAGCGCCGGCGGCCGCTGCCGGCCGCCGCCCGACGCCCCGGCGCCGGTCGCACCGAAGCCCGTCGCGCCCTGCGCCAAGGCATCCGAGACCACGCCGTCCAGCACCTCCCGGCTCGATGCCTCGCGCTGCAGGCGCGATGCGGCGACGGCGATCTCGTTGGCCAGCGCCCGGGCCAGGGCCATGTCCGACGTCGTCCAGGCCCGGCGCTCGCCGCCGCGCTGCTCGCAGCACAGCAGCCCGAGGATGACGCCGTTGATGCCGACGACCGCGTCGAGCAGCGAGCGGAAGCTGCCGGGCAGCACGTGCCCCGGCCAGCCAGCCGCCGTGGCGCCGGGTTCCAGGCCGTCGCAGGCGAAGACGCCGCCGCGCAGCGCGCCCAGGTAGTCGCGCACCACGCGGCCCTCGAGCTCGAGCGGCTCCACCAGCGGCTGCGCCAGCACGGCGTCGTAACCGCCGATGCGCGCCAGCACCGGGCCGGACGCACGCACCTGCAACTGCCACAGCGACGTGAGCGGCACGCGCAGGATGGCGCAGGCCGCGGCGCTGATGCGCACCGCCGCCTCGCTGCGGCTCAGCTCGCCCGCCTGGAAGGCGGCACGCACGGCATCGAGCGTCGAGCGCATCACGGCCACCCCCGGCTCAGAACGACGCCCAGGCTGCATCCGACGTGCTCCCCGGCCTGGCCGCGGCGCCCGCCGTTGCGGCCACCGTGGCGGCCGGCGACCGCGCCACGCTGCTCGCGCGCGGCCCGGCCACCACGCGCGCCGACGCGCCGGTCGCGGCGACACCTGCGGCTGCCGGCGACCGCTCGGCCGCGCCATCCACGCGGAACACCTGCACCACCTCGGCGAGGCGCTGCGCCTGCTGCTTCAGGCTGTCGGCGGCGGCCGCCGATTCCTCCACCAGCGCGGCGTTCTGCTGCGTCACCTGATCCAACTGCGCCACCGCGTCGCCCACCTGGCCGATGCCCTGCGACTGCTCGGCACTGGCGGCGCTGATCTCGCCGACCAGGTCGTTCACGCGCTGCACCTGCGACACGATCTCGGCCATGGTCTTGCCGGCCTCGGCGACGAGCGCCGAGCCGGACTCGACCGATTCCACGCTCTGCTCGATGAGCGTCTTGATCTCCTTGGCGGCCGCGGCGCTGCGCTGAGCCAGCGCGCGCACCTCGCCCGCCACCACCGCGAAGCCGCGGCCCTGGTCGCCGGCGCGTGCCGCTTCCACCGCCGCGTTCAGCGCCAGGATGTTGGTCTGGAACGCGATGCCGTCGATGACGGCGATGATGTCGGCGATCTTGCGCGAGCCGGCCGTGATGCGGCCCATGGTGTCGACCACCTCGCCCACGACCGCGCCGCCACGTGCCGCCACGTCGCGCGCGCTGCCCGCCAGCTGCGAGGCGGCGCGCGCGTTGTCGGCGTTCTGGCGCACCGTGCTGGTCAGCTGCTCCATGCTGGCGGCGGTCTGCTGCAGGTTGGAGGCCTGCTCCTCGGTGCGCTGGCTCAGGTCGGCGTTGCCCACCGCGATCTGCGACGAGGCGGTGCTCACCGACTCCACGCTGCTGCGCACGTCGCCGACGATGCCGCGCAGCCGCTCGACCATCTCGCCGAGCGCGCGGCTGAGCTGGCCGATCTCGTCGCGCGTGTCGGCTTCGATGCGCTGGGTGAGGTCGCCTTCGGCCACGGCGCGGGCCACGGCCACGGCGCGGTCCAGCGGCCGGGTGATCGCACGCGCGATCGCCAGGCCAAGCCCCATCGCGGCTGCAGCGGTGAAGGCGACGGTGATCGCGATGGTGATGCCGCCATTGCGGTACAGCCGCGCCGCCACCTGCGAGTCGGCCTTGGCGCCGTCGTCGTTGTACTGGACGATGGCCCCCAGTGCGGCCATCACGCCATCGAAGCGCTTGGAGCCGTCCATCACGAGCTGCATCGCCTTGGCGCCGTCGCCCGCCTTGGCTGCGGCGACGATGCGCTGGCTCTGTTCGCGGTAGGGCGCCCAGGCCGCCTTGGCGGCGTCGTAGAGCGCGCGCTCCTTGTCGTCGAGGATCATCGCCGCGTAGTCGTGTTCGGCCTTCTCGAACTCGGCCAGGCCGCGTTCGTACGACTGCAGCGCCTTGTCCACCTCGTCGGCAGGCACGGCCGCCAGCCGGTACTCGCGGGTGCGGAAGCGTGTGGCGGTGGCCACCATGCGACCGGCGTCGCGCACGCCCGCCACGCGGTAGGTGACGATCTGCTCGGTCTGGTCGTGCATGCGCGACATCTGCCAGACGGCGGCGGCGCCCAGCAGCAGCATCAGCAGCAGCACGGCGCCGAAGGCCGCGCCGAGCTTGCCGCGGACGGTGAGGTTGTTCAGGAATCGCATCGGGATGCTCCTTGTTCGGCGATGGGCGGTGCGGCGCTGGCCGTCCCGGCCCGGGTGCGGGCGCGGCGTGCGGGGATGCATGGCGCGTCCGTTCCGGCGGTATCGGAGTGTGCGGCCGACCGCTCAAATTTGAACAGTATGAACATCGTGCACAACTCACACATTGTGTGATTTGTGCGTTTTGTCCATGTGGCGCGGCGCGGCGGTGCCGACAATCGATAGCACGCTGCACCATGAACTTCGACCTCGACCCCGCCTTCCTGCGCAACCTGGGCACCAACACCGGCCTGGTGTCGCTGCTGGTGCTGATGCACAGCGCCGCCACGCCGCTGCGCCAGCGCCACGAGGCGGCCTGGCGTGCGGTGATGGGCGCGCTGTACGGGCTGGCCGCCGTTGGTGCGATGCAGGCGCCGCTGGTGGTGGAAGCCGGCGTCGTGGTCGACGCCAAGACCGTCATCCTGGCGCTGGCCGGCGCCTTCTTGCCGGTCGAATCGGCCGTGCTCGCGCTGCTGATCGCCGGCGGCTACCGCGCGGCCTGGATCGGTGGCGTGGGCGCGCCGGTCGGCGTGTTCATCATGTCGGCGGTGGCGGTGTGGGGCATCGCCATGGCGCACGCGCGGCGCGGCCGGCCGGTGAACATGCCGTGGCTGCTGGCGCTGGGCGGGGGCGTGTCGGCCATCGCGATCGCCTCGACCATGCTGCTGCCGGCCGAGGTGCGGCAGAAGCTCTTCTTCTCGCTCTTCGTGCCGGTGCCGATCGTCTTCACCGTCTCGGTGGTGATCTTCGGCAAGTTGCTGGCGACCGTGGAGGAGCGCGCCGAGGCCGTGGCCCGCCTCGGCCAGGCGCACGCCGAGCTGGCGCTGCGCGAAGAGCTGCTCGGGCTGACCCTCGAGGCCAGCGGCGACGGCCTGTGGCGACGGCGCATCGGCGACGACAAGCTCGAGGCCTCGCCGTCGTACTTCCGCCTGCTGGGCTACGAACCCGGCGAGATCGAACCGCGCTTTTCCACCGTCGAGCAGTTCGTGCACCCCGACGACTGGGCGGCCCGCCTCCGCGCGCTGCGCGACACGGTGGCCGAAGACGACATGGCCGCCTTCTCCTTCGAGGCACGCCTGCGCATGAAGAACGGCAAGTACCGCTGGTTCCTGAGCCGCGGCCGCGCGGTGGCGCTGAGCAACGGCGAGCGCCTGCGCATCGGCGTGCTGACCGACATCCACGACGCCCGCACCCGCGCGCAGACGCTGGAGGAGCAGGTCGGCAGCCGCACCGCCGAACTCGAGCGCGCCATGGCCGAGCTGGCGCAGGCCCGCGATGCCGCCCAGGCCGCCGACCGCGCCAAGAGCGACTTCCTGGCCAACATGAGCCACGAGATCCGCACGCCGATGAACGCCATCATCGGCATGACGGACCTGGCGCTGCGCCAGCCCGTCGCGCCGCCGGTGCGCGGCTACCTCGAGAAGGTGCAGATCTCGGCCGGCAACCTGCTGGCCATCATCAACGACATCCTCGACTTCTCGAAGATCGAGGCCGGCAAGCTGCGCATCGAGCAGGTGCCCTTCCGCGTGCAGGACGTGCTCGACCGCGTCACCGCCACCGTCGGCCTGCGCGCGCACCAGAAGGGCCTGGAGCTGCTGATGAAGACCGCGGCCGACGTGCCCGCCGCGGTGGTCGGCGATCCGCTGCGCCTGGAGCAGGTGCTGGTGAACCTGTGCAGCAACGCCATCAAGTTCACCGAGCACGGCGAGATCGTCGTGCTCGCCGTGCGCCAGGGCGACGACGGCACGCTGCGCTTCTCGGTGCGCGACACCGGGCCGGGCATGAACGAGGCGCAGATGCAGCAGCTGTTCAAGCCCTTCCAGCAGCTGGGCTCGACGACGACGCGCACGCACGGCGGCACGGGCCTGGGCCTGGCCATCTCCAAGCAGCTGGTCGAGCTGATGGGCGGCCGCATCGGCGTGCGCAGCCAGCCCGGCCGCGGCAGCGAGTTCTTCTTCACCGTGCAGGTGGCCCGCGTCGCCGACGCCGACACGTCCCCGGCGCCCGAGCCGCCGCCGCTCGCCGGCCGCCGCGTGCTGGTGGTGGACGACAGCGCCGCCGCGCGCGAGATCTTCGAGGCCGACCTGCGCCAGCTCGGCGCCGAGGTGGTGCTGGCCGGCGACGCTGGCGACGCGCGGCGCCACGTGGCCGAGGCGCCCGGCCGCTTCGACGCGGTGCTGGTGGACCTGCGCCTGCCCGGCGACGGCGACGGCTTCGACCTCGCCCGCCAGCTGCGCGACGCCGGGGCGGCGCGCGCGCGCATCGTGCTCGTCACCGCGTACGGCGACGAGAGTGTCCTGCGCCGCAGCAGCGAGGCGCAGCTCGACGGCTGCCTGTTCAAGCCGGTGAGCCGCGCGGCGCTCGCCGCCACGCTCGAGCAGGCGCTGCAGGGCGGCGATGCCGACGCCGCGGCCGAGCCCGCCGCGCGCACCGCCGAAGCGCCCGCCGTGCTGCACGGCCGCCGCGTGCTGCTGGTGGAGGACAACGAGTTCAACCAGATCGTCGCCACCGAGTTGCTGGCCACGGTGGCGAAGATGCACGTCACGCTGGCCGGCAACGGCGGCGAGGCGCTGGCCCGGCTGCAGGCCGAGCGCTTCGACCTCGTGCTGATGGACGTGCAGATGCCCGGGATGGACGGCTACGAGGTCACGGGCCGGCTGCGGCAGCTGCCACAGGGCGCGTCGCTGCCGGTCATCGCCATGACGGCCTACGCCATGCCGAAGGACCGCGCGCGCGCGCTCGCGTCGGGCATGAACGACTTCATTGCCAAGCCCATCGAGCCGGCCGAGCTGTTCGGCGTGCTGGCGCGCTGGGTGCGCAGCGCACCGACACCCCCCGCCGGCACGACGGCCGGCGCGCCGGGCGAGGCGGGCACGCGCGCCGTGCACGTCGAGGAAGGCCTGCGCCGCTGCATGGGCCGGCAGGACCTGTACGACCGCATCGTCGGCCGCTTCCTGGCCTCGCGTGCCGACGACGGCCGCCTGCTCGCCGACGCGCTGGCGCGTGGCGACCACAAGGCGGCCGAACTCATCGCCCACACCACCACCTCGTCGGCCGGCACGCTCGGTGCCCGTCGGCTGAGCGAGGCCGCGCGCGAGCTGCAGCTGGCCCTGCACCAGCAGGCGGGCGACGACCAGCTGCTGCCGCTGGCCCGGGCCTTCGCCGACGCCCATGCGCAGGTGGTGGCCGAGCTGCAGCACCACGTCGCCCGGCCGGCGCCGGCCCTTCACACCTGATGCAACCCAAACCTTCCTACTCGACGGCCTACGTCGCCAAGCGGCTCGGCGTCTCCATCCCGACCATCCAGCGCTGGGTCGACGCCGGCCACCTCAAGGCCTGGAAGACCCTGGGCGGCCACCGCCGCGTCGACGCCGAGAGCGCCGACCGCCTGTTCAAGCTGCAGGCCGAAGGCTCGCTGCCGCAGGCCGCTGCACCGCTCGCGGTGGTGATCGTCGACGACAACCCCGACGACCGCGACCTGCTGGGCGCCATGGTCGAGGCACACGTCCCGGGCGCGCGCATCCACAGCGCCGAGAACGGCTTCGAAGGCCTGCTCACCATCGGCCTCGTCGAGCCCGACGTCGTCATCACCGACATCGTCATGCCGCACATGGACGGCCTGGAGATGATCCAGCAGCTGCTGGCGCACGCCAGCCTGAAGACGCCGCGCGTGATCGCGATGTCGAGCCTGAGCAGGGCGCAGGTGGCCGAGCGCGGGCCGCTGCCGCCCGATGTGCGCTTCATCGCCAAGCCCATCGACGAAGCCGAGGTGGCCGAGGCCCTGGCGGCCGCGCGTGCGGCACGGCCGGCGCGGTCTGCCGAGGGCAGCTGAAACGAAACGAGGGTTGGCCGCTTGCGCGTGCCAACCCTCGGGGGTCTTGGTGGGCCCTGTAGGATTCGAACCTACGACCAACGGATTAAGAGACAACTTAACGGCGATGCGACAACTTCGCTCACGACGCCGGCCGCCGTTGGTGAAGCACTCTCGGAGAGTGTTGCGCGACGTTGGAGACCGTAGTTCGGCTACGCTTCAGCTACGCCGGCACGAATCAGCGAAGGAGGTTGCGCGATATGCAGCCTTACCGTTCTGAATAATCTTCAGGACTAGCCCACCCACCGTTGTGCTCGGACAGCCCAGAGGCACCCCTTCTGCTTCACGGGCAGCCAGGAGAGCGTTGGCCCGGTGCAAGGCCGTAGGGAACGCCTCGCGGATAGCAGAAAAGTCGACTTCCGCGGACCTCTCGTGATGGTAGCGCGGCACCTTAGCGTTCAAGCGGACCTGGAGTGCATGCCTGCTGTCCTGGGCGCCGTAGTCTTCCAGGTGCAGAAGCGGCCACAGTTCAAAGCAAGGGTTTGAGAATGCCACTTCGACACCTTTCTCCCGCGCCACTGCAAGCGCCTCCTCAACTCTCGGGTGCTCGTCGCGATCGAATACCGCCCATACACGAAAGCAAGCGTCGAAGCTATTAGCAGAGCGCCTGTACCTTGCCAATAGCGCCTCGCGCTCCTCAATCGCCGCTCTGACGATCGTCATGGGCACACCTACAACATCCAAGACCCGAAGGCGCACTAATCCAGCACCATAGTGCTCGATGCAATCACGGAAATATCGCGGTTCAGTGTTCCTTCCTTCGCAAGCAACTACGAGCTCTACTTTTGGAGGAATGAATCCAGTTCTCCGCACGAGGTTTGGCACCGTAGCCCGCGGCTTCATTTCGGCGCACCCTTATCCCTGGTACACGTGCTCGGAACAATCCTCGAATGGAGAACCAAAGAATGGAATTGCACCAAAGCGACCAGTAAGGTAGCCGCGCTCCATGTTATCGCCGGCGCGAACCTTTATATCGCTAAGCGAATACAAGTGAGTCGCGCCATTCCGATCCTTCTCTGCAAACCAAATTTGATCTCGACGTAGAAGCCCTCCGGTCAAAAGATTGGTGTCATGAGTAGTGAATAGCAACTGAGCCCCACCAGGGTTGGTCTTTCGCCGCGTAAACAGTCGAATCAACTCCCGAGAGACCAGAGGGTGCAGTGTGCTATTTGGTTCATCAATAAGCAACAACCCCCCCTCTGTAAGTTTGCGAAAGACTGGGCCCATGATTTGCAAGAGAGATAGCGTTCCTGCACTCTCTTCGTCGAGATCAATCAGATAGCTTGAACTCGCCCCTTGGTGCTTTAGCTGAACCTTAACGCGATCCTTATCGAAGGTATGCTTTTCGTCGAAATGTCTGTGGAGCAGCTGCTCAAACTCCGACAGAAACTCCAATGTCCGACCTGTTGCTGACACCTTAGAAAACTGAATGTCAGTTATTCCGACGTCGGCCGCGCGGAGAAAATTCAATGCAGTATCGCGACGACTGGGCTCGCCGGCAAAGTACGCCTGCAGCTGGTCAGCCACCTGCTGCTCACTTACGGCATGGTCTAAGCGCCGGGTCACTTTCCCGTAGAAGAAGTCATAAATTGGCTTGAGCTGTGGATGCGCGTTTTGTGTGGCCACCGAAAGAAACAGGCTATTCGGCCTGACCAGCTTGGCGATTTGCTTGTTTTCGCCGCGCAAGCCTTTGCCGAAATAGAATTCCGGATCGCCACCGGCGACCCTCTCGAACAGTCTGCTCTTTGTTTGTCTAGCGGCAGCCAGCGGAACCGAGTATAGCCATTCATGAATTACAGCCTTTCCGTCTACCTCATATCCGTAGTGATAGCGAATCCCATCGACCACAATGTCGGCGTCGTAACGGGACGGCTCCTTGCGTGATGCCTCATCTAATAGAAATGGGTCGTAGCCCGTTCCTTCAGAATTAGCCGTGCTTCGATGAGAGGTGACGACACCTCGTACAAAGAAGTCAAAGGCCTGTAAAACGGTGGACTTACCGGCTGCGTTGGCCCCGTAGATGGCTACGACTGGTAATACCCTAAGTTCTCTCCGGGACGGGGGGGAGTCGCCACTTGACTCGATATCGCCGGGCAGATCCAAGAGCCCCTCCTCGGAGTCCTTGAGAGAAGTCGCGGCAAAGCTAAGCTCCTGATACGCGGAGATCGATCGATGGTTCTGAACGCCAAAACGTAGGAGCATGGCCCCTCCAAAGTGCGAATCTACTCAATCTTGACACAGTTTGGCCTTGGAGGCGGCCGTCGGGCCGCGTAACCGCAACCTCGCAGGGTTGTCCACCGGGCTTGGTTGTGGACAACCCGCGCGGCGCCTCCCACGCCTGGGCGCGGGTTGTCCACAACTGCGAAGCACCCGGTGGGCAACCCGTGTAGCTCGCAGCGTCAGGGTTTTCGGGGTTCCCTTGCTCTGCTACGCTTGACCATGGCCAAGAACTTTAAGGCGCAGACGCCCAAGGTGAGCGAGGCGGAGGCGAAGCGCCGCCACGACCTCATGGACGATGCGATCGTCCGCTTCCGCGGCCAGGCCGACGAACTCGAGGCGGCACTCGGCATGTACATGCTGGGACGCCATGTCGGCTGGAAGGTCCTCTTCCTGGTTCACAGCAAGTCCACGATCGCCAAGTATGAGCAGATCCTTGGCATCAAGGTGCGAGAGGAGTTCCCGGAGAGCACCGTTGACTCCGTGCGCAGCAATGCCTACCTCGCAGCCAGGGCGCTGACGAACTTTTGGAAGGTCGTCTCGGGCGACGAGAAGCTGCCCCTTGATCGAAGCGCTCGCCGTTCGGTGTAGCTAAGGGCAAACGAAGACCCTTTACAGGAGTTTCGGATTCCCTCATGATGAGGGAAGATGATCTTCCACCACTTGATCGAAGCACGGTCCGGGCAAGCGACCCGGACTGGCGCGCCGGCAGGCGCGGCGGGCCGGGGCGCTTGCCCTGGGCTTGTCTCTTCTCAAACAAGTGGAACGTCATCTTCCCTTGTAGAGATTGATCCCTTCCTGACGCGGATTCGTCGTCTCCGTCGTTCGGTCATGACAGCCGCGCGGATGCACGACTTCGAGCTTCTAGGCCGGCGGTTCAAGACCGCCATGCTGACCTTGACCTATCGCGAGGTCGGCGCCTGGAATCCCAAGCACATCAGCGACCTGCTGCAGCGCGCGCGCGTCTGGCTGCGCCGTCGAGGGCTGGTCCTTCGCTACGTGTGGGTCGCCGAGCTGCAGCAACGCGGCGCCCTCCACTACCACGTGCTCGTGTGGCTGCCACGTGGTCTCACCCTCCCCAAACCCGACAAGCAAGGCTGGTGGAACCATGGATCGACGCGAATCGAGTGGGCGCGCAAGCCTGCAGGGTATCTGGCCAAGTACGCCACTAAGCTGGGCTCGAAGGTTGGCATTGGCTTCCCTCCTGGCGCCCGACTCCACGGCCGCGGAGGACTTGAAGAACTCGGACGTGCGGTTTCTTCCTGGTTCAACTTGCCCCAATGGGCCCGAGAGGTCTGCGACTTGGCTGGAAGAGCAGTGCGCGTTAAAGGTTGCGGCTTGGTTGAAAGGACAACAGGGGTTTGCCTGCCGTCGCCCTGGCGGGTGTCCTTCGGTCCTACGGGCACTACGGCAGAGCGCCTCTGGTCCTACGCATGGTCCCTGCGAGAAGTAGCCGGTCCGTTCTCTTGGCTACCAGGCCACGGCACCACGTGAAGCATGAGCACACTCGACATCACAGCGGCCGCCCGGTTGCTCATGGTGCATCCAAAGACGCTGCAGAAGATGGCACGGCGCGGCATCGTGCCATCCGCGAAGGTGGGACGCGGGTGGGTGTTCCTCGAGGCGCTGCTGCTCGAGTGGCTGAGCGCCAGGATGCGCGCGCGGCTCGCGCCGACGACCCCTCAAGAGGACGTTGAGTGTCACTCTACAAGCGCAAGGACTCGCCCTTCTGGTGGGTCAAGCTCCCACCCATCCGGGGCGAGTCGAGACCTCTACAGCAGAGCACTGGGACTGCCGACAAGCGCCAGGCGCAACAGGTCCACGATCGCCTAGCGGCGGCCCGCTGGGAGCAGGATCGGCTCGGCGTCAAACCTCGCCACACCTGGGAAGAGGCGGTCCTTCGTTGGCTCCTAGAGACGCGACACAAGGCGACTCACGCCGACGACAAGGCGAAGCTGCGCTGGCTGGATCCGTATCTGGGCGGGCGCTTCCTTGATGACATCGACCGCACGCTGATCGACCGCATCAAGTTCGATCGAGAGAAGCTCGCTTCGTCGGGCACGACCAACCGCTACCTTGCCCTGGTGCGCGCCATCCTTCGGCGCGCGTGCCATGAGTGGGAGTGGATCGATCGCGTTCCGAAGTTCAAGCTCTTCAAGGAAGCGGAAGGTCGAGTCCGCGCCCTGACGCGAGCTGAGTTCGAACGCCTCTGCAGCGAGCTGCCGGCGCACTTGGCCGACATGGCACGGTTCAGCGTCGCTACAGGACTTCGCCAAGCCAACGTCACAGGATTGGAGTGGCGCTACGTCGACCTTGGCCAAAGGCATGCGTGGATCCCGGGCAACCGGCACAAGAACGGCAGGCCGCATGCAGTGCCACTAAACGGGGCGGCGATGGCAGTGCTTCGCCGACAGATCGGCAAGCATCCGACTACGGTGTTTACCTACCGAGGCGAGCCGATCACCCAGGTCAACACCAAGGCCTGGAAGGCAGCGCTCAGGCGAGCGGAGATCAGCGACTTCCGCTGGCACGATCTGCGGCATACGTTCGCCACCTGGCTTCGCCAAGCCGGCGTGCCGACTCACGAACTCCGGATGCTCGGCGGGTGGGAGACACCCGCGATGGTTGAGCGCTACGCGCACGTCGCGCCCAGTGGCCTCCAAGCCGCCAGCGCGAAGCTCGATGCCTTCTTCGGTTACGGTCCGGCTACGCCAGAAGGACCAACGGCCTAGGCATCGCGCCTAAGCCGTTGATTTGATTGGTGGGCCCTGTAGGATTCGAACCTACGACCAACGGATTAAGAGTCCGCTGCTCTACCAACTGAGCTAAGAGCCCTGGATCGACCGACTCGTCGTCGGCCCGCTGCTCGATTCCGGCTTGCGCCGGACCCGTCGCGTGGTGGGTCGTGCGTGACTCGAACACGCGACCAACGGATTAAAAGTCCGCTGCTCTACCGACTGAGCTAACGACCCGTCCGCAGAGCCGCGCATTATAGCTGGATCTCGGCCGCCTCCGGCGCGGCCTGCCGGCTGGCCGGCTGCGGCGCCAGCAAGGCCTCGACCAGCGCACCCGCGGCGACGAAGCCGAAGGTGGCGGTGACGGCGACGCTCGAGCCGTAGCCGTGGCAGTTGAGCGAGCCGTCGAGGGCGCAGTCCGCCGCTGCGTCGGATGGTGCGCGCGGCGTCTCGCGCGAGAACACGCAGCGCACGCCGGTCTTCGGTGCGGCACCGGCGCCACCCTTCTTCGGCGCCGCGCGCTGACGCGGGACGGCGCCCTGCTGGCGCAGGCGCTGGCGCAAGGCGGCGAGCAGCGGGTCGTGCGTCGTCTCGGCCAGGTCGGCCACCTCGACGAGCTGTGCCCGGGTCTTGCCGCCGGCGGCCCCCACGCACACCAGCGCCTTGCGTTCGACGAGCGCCCAGGCGGCGATCGCGGCCTTGGCCGCCACCTGGTCGCAGGCGTCGACGATGCCGTTCACTTCGGCCGTCAGCAGCGTGGGCCAGTTGTCGGGGCCGGCGAAGGCGTCGATCACGATCACCTCGCAAGCCGGGTGGATGTCGGCGATGCGCTCGCGCAGCGCCAGCCCCTTGTGCTGGCCCAGCGTGCTGCCGAGCGCCTGCACCTGGCGGTTGACGTTCGATTCGGCGACGTGATCCAGGTCGACCAGCACCAGCCGGGCCACGCCCGACCGCGCCAGCGCCTCCACCGTCCACGAGCCCACGCCACCCAACCCCACCACCGCGACCGACGCGGCGCGCAGCGCGGCATAGCCGGCATCGCCGTAGAGCCGGCGCAGGCCGCCGAAGCGGCGCTCGAGGTCGGCCGCCGGCGTCACCGTGTCAGACGCTGCGTTCCAGGCGCCACATCTGCCAGCGCAGCGCCAGCACGGCGCCGGCGATGATGCTGCCCAGCGCGATGAAGCTGCCCACGGCCAGGGTGGAGACGCCCGAGATGCCCTGGCCGATGGTGCAGCCCACCGCCGTGACGCCGCCGACGCCCATGAGCGCGCCGCCGACGATGTGGTTGGCCGTGTCCTCGGTGCCGCCGAACCCTTCCCAGCGGAAGCTGCGCGTCGCCAGCGCCATCGCCGCCGAGCCGAGCACGACGCCGACGCAGGCGACGATGCCGATGGTGAGCGTCTTGCTGCGGTCGCTGAAGAGCATCAGCCAGTCGAGCGTGTAGGCCACCGGCGCGACGAAGCTGAACGACTCCATGCGCTGCGAGTTGGTGGCGACGAAGGCTTCCTCCAGCGTCACCGGATGCTCGGCGAGGTGGCCGTGCTGGCCCGACAGCCACCACACGAAGACGATCGTGGCGCCGATGCCGATGCCGCCCACCAGCGTGTTGGCGCTCCGCCCCTCGGGCCGCATCAGCACGAAGGCGAGCAGCGCACCGCCGAGCAGCAGCCCGAGCAGCGGCGCCAGCACGGGCACGCTGCCCACGCCGGCATGCGCCAGCAGCGACGGCAGGTCCTGCCCCGTGGGCAGCGTCGCCGCCACGGCGTCGACGGTGCCCACGCGCGCCACGGCGGTGATGCCGCGCAGCGTGGCGTAGGCGGCGATGCCGAGCACGCAGAAGACGAGCAGCGACTTCAGGCTGCCGCCGCCGATGCGGATGAGCGTCTTGCTGCCGCAGCCCGAGCCCAGCACCATGCCGAAGCCGAACAGCAGACCGCCCACGGCGTTGGACAGCCACAGCAGCCGCGGGCCGGCGTAGAGGCTGTCGCCTGCGCGCACCCAGCCCAGCGCCACCATGGCGTTGAAGCCGAGGATGGCCACGGCGATGGCCAGCAGCCACATGCGCATGCGCGTCCAGTCGCCCATGTTGACGATGTCGGCCACCGCGCCCATGGTGCAGAAGTGGGTGCGCTGCGCGATCGCGCCGAACGCGAACGCGGCGACGAAGGCGCCGCCGAGCACCTGGCCCAGCAGCGCCGGCAGTTCGCTTTCGGACACCTACTTGATCGAGGCCAGGCGTTCCTTGCCGGCCTGCGCGGCCTCGCTCTGCGGGTAGGCCTTCATCAGTTCTTCGATGGTGCGGCGCGCGGCGCGCGGGTCCTTCATCTCGGCCTGGCTGTTGGCCATGGCGAGCATGGCTTCGGGCGCGCGCGGATGGTCGGCCGCGCTGCTGACGAACGAGCGGAAGGCGTTGATGGCCTCGCGGTAGTCGCGCTTGCCGTAGAGCGCGTTGCCGAGCCAGAAGCGCACCGAATCGGCATAGGCGCTGCCGACGTAGCGGCGCTGGAAGTTGTTGAGCAGCGCCACCGAGCGGTCGAAGTCGCCGGCACGGATGGCGGCGATGGCTTCGTCGAAGGCGCGCTTCTCTTCCTGGTCGACGACGGCCTCGCGGCCGTCGATGGCCACCTTCACCGGCTCGAGCTTGCGCAGCCGGTCGTCCATGACCTGGCCGAAATCGCGCTGGCGCTTCTGCAGCTCGGCCACGTCGCGCAGCAGCTGCTCGTCGTTGCCGCGCAGCTTGGCCAGCTCGCCGCGCATCGCCTCGAGCTGGTTGTTCAGGTCGAGCAGGCTGCGCCGCAGCGCGGCGAGCTGCTCGACCATCTGGGCGTTGGCCGCCGCCAGCTCGGCGGTGCGGCCGCGGCCCTGCTCCTCGACCTGGGTGACGCGGCTGCGCAGGTCGACGATGGCCTTGCGCGCCTCGTCGTCGCTGAACAGTCCGGCGTGGGCGGTGCCGAACAGGCCGCCCAGCAGCAGTGCCGTGGCGCTGCCACGGGCCCAGGAGCACGACAAGGGCATCTCAGCGGTCCTTCAGTTCGGCGCGGCGGTTCTTGGCCCAGGCGGATTCGTCGGAGCCCTGCGCGGCGGGGCGCTCCTCGCCGAAGCTCACCGCCTCGACCTGGCCGTCGCTCACGCCCATCAGGCGCAGCGAACGGGCCACCGCCTCGGCGCGCTTCTGGCCCAGCGCCAGGTTGTACTCGCGGCCGCCGCGCTCGTCGGTGTGGCCCTCGACGGTGAGGCGCTTGTTGCGCTGGTTGCTCAGCACCCGGCCGTAGCCGTCGATGACGGGCTTGTAGTCGTCCTTGATGGCGAAGCTGTCGAAGTCGAAGTACACGACGCGCTGGTTCGGCAGCGCCATGTTCGCGCCCGCGCCGGCGACCGTGCTGCCGCGGTTGTTGGCCAGGTCGACCGTGGCCACCTGCGACTGCGGCGTGGCCGACGCCGTGCCGCCGGCCTGGGCGCCGGCATTGGGCGTGGTGCTGCGCGTCTCGACGGGCGCGGCGCGCGCGGGCTCGGTGAGCTTGGTCGATTCGCAGCCGACCAGGGCCGTGGCGGCAGCAGCCAGCAGCGCCAGCTTCGAGACGTGGGTGATGTTCAACATGGAAGTCTCCTTGCAGCAGTGGTGGAGAAACACAACGCCCGCCCGGTCACCCGGAAGGGCCTTGCCCTGGCATCCCGGCTAGCGACCGAAGGGGCCCCAGGCCGGCTCACGCATGTCGGCGCCGCTGCTGAGAAGTCGCGTTTTGATCTTGCCATCAAGCGTGGTGGTCATCAACACGTCGCTTCCCTGCTGCCGCGTCGCATACACGATCAAACGGCCATTGGGCGCAAAACTCGGGCTTTCGTCGTCGTTCGTCTCAGACAACGGCAGCACCGTGCCCGTCTCGAGCTCCTGCAGCATCAACCGGAAGGCGTTGCCCTGGCGCGTGATGTAGGCAAGCTGCCTGCCATCGGGGCTGAGCGCGGGGCTGATGTTGTAGCTGCCCTGGAAGGTGACGCGCTCGACGCTGCCGCCGCCGAGCGCCACGCGGTAGATCTGCGGGCCGCCGCCGCGGTCGCTGACGAAGTAGAGGGTGCGGCCGTCCGGCGCGAACACCGGTTCCGTGTCGATCGCCTGGCTGACGGTCACGCGCTGCGGCGCGCCGCCCATGAGCGGCAGCGTGTAGATCTGGGACGGCCCGTCCTGCGACAGCGTCACCGCGAGCCGCTGGCCGTCGGGGCTGAAGGCCGGGGCGCTGTTGCTGCCGCGGAAGTTGGCGACGCGGCTGCGCTCGCCGGTCAGCAGGTTCTGCATCCACACCACGGCCTTCTGGTCCTCGAAGGACACGTAGGCGATGCGCTTGCCGTCGGGGCTCCAGGCCGGCGAGATGATCGGCTCGGGGCTCGCCAGCGCGACCTGCCCGCCTTCGCCGTCGGCGTCGGTGATGTGCAGCGAGAAGCGCCGCGGACCGCGCTTGCTGACGTAGGCGATGCGCGTGGCGTTGACGCCGCGCTCGCCGGTGAGCTTCTCGTGGATCTCGTCGGCGATGCGGTGCGCGGCCAGGCGCAGGTCGGGGCCCAGCACCAGCTGGCTGCGGCCCAGCAACTGCTGGTCCTTGACGGTGTCCCAGAGGCGGTAGCGCACGTCGAAGCGGCCGTCGGCCAGGCGTGCCACCGAGCCGGCCACCAGCGCGTCGGCCCCGCGGCCGCGCCAGGCGGCGGCGTCGACGGTGGCACGCTCGTCGGCCACGTCGGCCGGGATCATGCGGATGACGCCGCTGCGCTCGAGGTCGGCGCCGATCACCTGCGAGACCGCCACGCCGGCGCCGGCCTCGTCGCGGAAGGGCGACATCGCCAGCGGGATCTGCGTGGCACCGACGCCCGCGATCTCGATCCTGAACTGCGCCAGCGCGGGCAGCGCCGCCAGCGCGCCGCCGGCGCCGAGCGCGGTGGCGATGAATCGACGGCGGGGCCAGGGCTGCAGCGGGGTCATGGAGGGCGGGCGGCTCGACGTGGTGGCTTGGGAGCCAACGAATGATTGTAGGGAGCGGGTTTCGGTTCCCTTGGCCGCCGATAATCCGCGCCCGCTATGCCCACACTCCTGCAGCGCTGCAAGCGGCTGCTGCCCTACCTGCACGGCAACCGCCTGGGCCTGGTCTGGGCGGTGCTCGCCTCGGTCGTGACGGCCGCCACCGAGCCGATGATCCCGGCCCTGATGCACCACCTGCTGGACCGGGGCTTCAGCCGCGGCGAGCTCGCCCTGTGGATGGTGCCCGCGGCCATCGTCGGCCTGTTCGCCGTGCGCAGCGCGGCCGGGTTCATCAGCCATTACGGCCTGGCCTGGACGGCCACGCGCACCGTGCTGCGGCTGCGCGAGGCGATGTTCGGACGCCTGCTGCAGGCCGAGCCGGCGCTGTTCACGCGGCACAGCGCCAGCAGCATGACCAACACGCTGGTCTACGAGACGCAGACCGGCGTGACGCTGCTGGTGAACTCGTCGCTGATGCTGGTGCGCGACTCGCTCATGCTGATCGCGCTGCTGGGCTACCTGCTCTACCTGAACTGGCAGCTGACGCTGCTCGTCGCCCTGCTCTTCCCGGCCGTCGCCTGGGTGATGCGCATCATCGGCCGGCGCCTGCACCGGCTCACCGTGGAAGGCCAGCAGGCCACCGACGCGCTGGCCTACGTGGTCGAGGAGAACATGCTCGCCTGGCGCATCGTGCGCCTGCACGGCGCCGAAGCCGCGCAGCAGCAGCGCTACACGGGCCTGGCGGACCGGGTGCGGCGGCTGATGCTCAAGTCGGTGGTGGCCGGCGCCAGCATGACGCCGGTGACGCAGATGCTCGCCTCGGTGGCGCTGTCGGCGGTGATCATGCTGGCGTTGTGGCAGAGCAGCGGCAGCGGCGCCACGGTGGGCAGCTTCGTCGCCTTCGTCATGGCCATGCTGCAGCTGGTGGCGCCGGTGAAGCACCTGTCGGACGTGATGGCGCCGCTGACGCGCGGCCTGGCGGCGGTGGAGCGCGGCATCGACATGATCGACCAGACGCCGGCCGAACGCGGCGGCGGCTTCGTGCCGCCCGCCAACGGCCGCGCACGCGGCGAGATCGCCTTCGCCGGCGTGAGCCTGCAGTACCGCGACGACGGCCCTGCGGCGCTGACCGCGGTGGACCTGGCCGTGAAGGCCGGCGAGACAGTCGCGCTGGTGGGGCCTTCGGGCGCCGGCAAGACCTCGCTCGTCAACCTGCTGCCGCGCTTCGTGCACCCCACGGCCGGGCAGGTGAGCATCGACGGCGTGCCGATCGCGCAGTGGGACGTGCACGCCCTGCGCCGCCAGTTCGCCCTGGTGAGCCAGGACGTGGTGCTGTTCAACGACACCATCGCCGCCAACGTCAGCCTGGGCCAGCCGATGGCGCCCGAGGCGGTGGAAGCGGCGCTGGCCGCGGCCAACCTGCTCGACTTCGTGCGCGGCCTGCCGCAGGGCATCCACACGCCGGTGGGGCACAACGGCAGCCAGCTCTCCGGCGGCCAGCGCCAGCGCCTGGCCATCGCCCGCGCCGTGGCGCGCGACGCGCCGGTGCTGATCCTCGACGAGGCCACCTCGGCGCTGGACAGCGAGAGCGAGCGCGCCGTGCAGGACGCGCTCGACAAGCTCATGCTCGGCCGCACCACGCTGGTCATCGCCCACCGGCTGTCGACCATCGAACACGCCGACCGCGTGGTGGTGATGGAAGCCGGCCGCGTGGTGGAACAAGGCCCGCACGCCGCGCTGCTGGCGAGCGGCGGCCTCTACGCCCGGCTGCACGCCATGCAATTCAGGAGCTGAAGACGATGTCCACGACCCATTCCACGTCCACCGCCGCAACGCCGCCGGTCGCGGCGCCCGCCGCGCCGCCGATCTCGCGCTACCCCGTCCCAGAACTGGCCGACCTGCCCGAGGACGTGCGCAGCCGCATCCTCGAGGTGCAGGCCAAGGCCGGTTTCGTGCCCAACGTCTTCCTCGCGCTGGCGCACCGCCCGGCGGAGTGGCGCGCCTTCATGGCCTACCACGACGCGCTGCTGCTCAAGGAGACCGGCAGCCTCACCAAGGGCGAGCGCGAGATGATCATCGTCGCGACCTCGGCGGTGAACCAGTGCCTGTACTGCGTGGTGGCGCACGGCGCGATCCTGCGCATCTACGAGAAGAAGCCGCTCGTCGCCGACCAGGTGGCAGTCAACCCGCTCAAGGCCGACATCACGCCGCGCCAGCGCGCCATGCTTGCCTTCGCGCTCAAGGTGTGCCGCGAATCGCACGCCGTGGGCGAGGCCGATTTCGCCGCGCTGCGCGAGCACGGCTTCGACGACGAGGACGCCTGGGACATCGCCGCGATCACCGCGTTCTTCGGCTTGTCGAACCGCATGGCCAACGTCATCGGCATGCGGCCGAACGACGAGTTCTTCCTGATGGGGCGCGTGCCACGGTCCAAGGGTTGACGCATCGCGCACCGCGAAAGCGCCTTCGGCCCGCGGGGTGACGCATCCGCCGGCCGGCGGGGGTCGTAGAGGGCAGCGCGCAGCCGTGCTGCGCCACCTCCAACTCAACCCCGTGAGGACACCACGATGAATCGACTCTCGCAACTGGCCGCTGCGGCCACCCTGGCATTCGCGGCGGCCGCCGCCACGGCTTCGGTCATGGTGGGCGGCGCCCCCATGCTGCCCGGCAAGGACATCGTCGACAACGCCGTCAACTCCAAGGACCACACCACGCTGGTGGCCGCGGTCAAGGCCGCGGGCCTGGTCGACACGCTCAAGGGCCCGGGGCCGTTCACGGTGTTCGCGCCCACCAACACGGCCTTCGGCGCGCTGCCCGCCGGCACGGTGGACGGCCTGCTGAAGCCCGAATCGAAGCCGGCGCTGACCAAGGTGCTGACCTACCACGTGGTGCCGGGCAAGCTCGACGCGGCCTCGATCGCCAAGGCCATCCAGGCCGGCGGCGGCAAGGCCACGCTGAAGACCGTCGCCGGCGGCACGCTGACGGCCACGTCGCAGGGCGGCAAGGTGATGGTGACCGACGAGGCCGGCGGCTCGGCCACGGTGACGATCGCCGACGTGATGCAGTCCAACGGCGTGATCCACGTCGTCGACAAGGTGCTGCTGCCGAAGTGACGCCGGCCAGCGCGCCGCCATGAGACAAGGGCCTCGCGAGGGGCCCTTGTTCATGTGGCCGGCCCGGGAAGGCCGGGCCGGTCGACAGACTCAGCTGCCCTGCTGCAGCGCGCGGATGCGGTCCTCGATGGGCGGGTGGCTGGAGAACAGCGCCATCAGACCGCTCGGGCGGCTGCTGATGCCCATGTTCTGCACCGCGCGCGGCAGCTCGCCCGGGTCCAGCCCGCCCAGGCGCGCCAGGGCGTTGATCATCGGCTGCTTGCGGCCCATGAGCGCGGCCGCACCGGCGTCGGCGCGGAACTCGCGCTGGCGCGAGAACCAGGCCACGATGATGGCCGCCAGCACTCCCAGCACGATGTCCAGCACGATGGTCGTGACGATGTAGCCCACGCCCGGGCCTTCGCGGTCGTTCTTCAGGATGACGCGGTCGACCACGTAGCCGATCACGCGCGAGAGGAACACGACGAAGGTGTTCATCACGCCCTGGATGAGCGTGAGGGTGACCATGTCGCCGTTGGCCACGTGCGCCACCTCGTGGCCGATGACGGCCTCGACCTCCTCGCGGTTCATGCCGTGCAGCAGCCCGGTGCTCACCGCGACCAGCGCCGAGTTCTTGAACGCGCCGGTGGCGAAGGCGTTCGCCGGGCCGTCGTAGATGGCCACCTCGGGCATGCCGATGCCGGCCTGCTTGGCGAAGCGCTCGACCGTGCCGACGATCCAGCGGTGCGTGGGGTCGGGCGAGTCGTTGATGATCTTGGCGCCGGTGCTCCACTTGGCCATCGGCTTGCTCATCAGCAGGCTGATGATCGCGCCGCCGAAGCCCATCAAGGCGGCGAACGCCAGCAGCGTGCCGAGGTTGAGGCCGTTGGCCGTGAGGTAGCGGTTGACGCCGAGCAGGCTGGCCGTGATGCCGAGCACCAGCATGACCGCCAGGTTGGTCATGACGAACAGCAGGATGCGTTTCATCGCGTCTTCGGGCGCCTCCTCGGCGCGGGGGGTTGTGGACAGCGCGGCATGTTAGGGCGCCGCGCCGCGTTTCAATGGGGCGATGTCCCGAGGCCCACTCCGGTCAAGCGGGCCTGCCGCTCTTCAGCCGACGAGCTTCCAATGCAGCGTGTCGCCGCCGCGCAGCGGCTTGATGACGGTGTCGCCGAAGGGCAGCGCCTCGGGCACGGTCCAGGGTTCGCGCACGAGGGTGACGGTGCCGCGGTTGCGCGGCAGGCCGTAGAAGTCGGCGCCGTGGAATGCGGCGAAGGCTTCCAGCTTGTCGAGCGCATTGGCGGCCTCGAAAGCCTCGGCGTAGAGCTCCAGCGCCGCCGGCGCGGTGTAGCAGCCGGCGCCGCAGACCGACTGCTCCTTGATCTGCACCGCGTGCGGCGCACTGTCGGTGCCGAGGAAGAAGCGCGGGTGGCCGCCGGTGGCGGCGCGCACCAGCGCCTGGCGGTGGCGCTCCTTCTTCAGCACCGGCAGGCAGTAGTAGTGCGGCCGCAGGCCACCGGTGAAGATGGCGTTGCGGTTGTACAGCAGGTGGTGCGCGGTGATGGTGGCGCCCAGGCGCGCGTCGCCCGCGGCCACGTAGTCGGCCGCCTCGGCGGTGGTGATGTGCTCGAACACCACCTTCAGCTCGGGGAAGTCGCGGCGCAGCGGCTGCATCACGCGCTCGATGAACACCGCCTCGCGGTCGAAGACGTCGATGTCGCCGTCGGTGACCTCGCCGTGCACCAGCAGCAGCAGGCCGTGGCGCTGCATGGCCTCGAGCGCCGGGCGCACGCGGCGCATGTCGGTGACGCCGGCGTCGCTGTTGGTCGTGGCGCCGGCCGGGTACAGCTTGAGCGCGACGACGCCGGCCTCCTTCGCCCGCAAGATCTCGTCGGGCGCGGTGTTGTCGGTGAGGTACAGCGTCATCAGCGGCTCGAAGCCCGCGGCGTCGCCTTCGCGCGGCAAGGCCTCGAGGATGCGGCGGCGGTAGTCGAGCGCCGCGGCGGCGGTCGTCACCGGCGGCCGCAGGTTGGGCATGACGATGGCGCGGCCGAACTGGCGCGCGCTGGCCGGCAGCACGGCGGCGAGCGCCGCGCCGTCGCGCAGGTGCAGGTGCCAGTCGTCGGGGCGGGTGAGCGTCAGGCGCTCGGGGGTGGCGTGCATGCGGGCATTCTCGCCGAGGCGCTGCGCGCCCCTGGCCGGGTGGCGGGCACGCGCCGGCGGCGGCGCTGGCACGTCGGCTGCTTCGGCTCCGCGCGACGCGGGGTCATCGGGAACCCCCATGCCGCGGACGGCACCGACTGGCCCACACTAGGGGCTGCAGGGCTCCGGCCCGGCCGGCTTGCGCCGCGCCGGGGCGGACGGTGCCTGCCGCCCACCGCGTGATGGATCGCCCAGCCGGAGGAAGCCCGCCGATGTCCATGGAGCAAGCCGCCCTCGACAGCCCGCAGCAGCCCGCGCCGCCGTCCTCGGGCGCGCCACGCATCCTGGAAGAGCTGCTCGGGAAGGCCGACATCCGCATCAACGGGTCGCGGCCGTGGGACATCCAGGTGCACCGCCCGCGCATGTGGCGGCGCGTGCTCAGCCAGTGGACGCTGGGCCTGGGCGAGGCCTACATGGACGGCGACTGGGACTGCGAGCGCCTGGACATGCTGTTCCATCGCGCCATGGCCGCCGACCTCGAGCGCCAGCCCTTCGGCAAGGCCAGGCTGCGCCTGCTGGCCGAAAGCCTGCGCCAGCGCCTGCTCAACCTGCAGACGCCCGAGCGCGCCGCGCAGGTGGGCGAGCAGCACTACGACGTCGGCAACGACGTCTTCGCCGCCATGCTCGACCCGCGCATGATCTATTCGTGCGCCTACTGGGAGCGCGCCACCACGCTCGAGCAGGCGCAGCTCGACAAGCTCGACCTCATCTGCCGCAAGCTGGAACTGAAGCGCGGCGAGCGCCTGCTCGACATCGGCTGCGGCTGGGGCGGCCTGGCGCGGCACGCCGCCGAGCACCACGGCTGCGAGGTCACCGGCATCACGGTCAGCAAGGAGCAGCTGGCGCTGGCGCAGGACCGCTGCCGCGGCCTGCCGGTGACGCTGCTGCTGCAGGACTACCGCAGCCTGGACCCGTCGCGCTGGCGCTTCGACAAGGTGGTGTCGGTGGGCATGTTCGAGCACGTCGGCCCGAAGAACTACGCCGTCTACTTCGACACCGTGCGCCGGCTGATGGAGCCGCAGGGCCTGTTCCTGCTGCACACCATCGGCGTGGACCGCACGCAGACGCACACCGACCCGTGGATCGACCGCTATGTCTTCCCCAACGGCAAGCTGCCGTCGGTGCTGGAGATGAGCCAGGGCATCGAAGGCCGCTTCGTCGTCGAGGACTGGCACAACTTCGGCACCGACTACGACCGCACGCTGATGTGCTGGCACGAGAACTTCGAGGCCGCGTGGCCGCGCCTGGCCGCGCGCTACGACGAGCGCTTCAGGCGCATGTTCCGCTACTACCTGCTCAGCTGCGCCGGCTTCTTCCGCGCGCGGCAGGGGCAGCTGTGGCAGCTGGTGCTGACGCAGCGCCAGCGCGAGGGCGCCTACCGCTCGGTGCGGATGAGCGCCTCGAGCACCAGAAGCGCCTGACGCGCCTGACGCACCCGAAGCATCGGACGCGCGTCGAGCACCGCGGCGCGCCGGTGCCGGCGCGCTGCGGCTGGCCCGTCACATCGCCGGCTTGTCCGACAGCGCGGTGAGGTTGGCCTTGAGCTCCGCGCTCATCGGCGCACCGAGGTTGATGCCGCGCGGCGGGATGGGCGAGAGGAACCACTTGCGGTAGAGCTGCTCGAATTCGCCGCTCTTCATCAGGCTGGCGAGCGTGTCGTCGACCAGCTTCTTGAACGCCGGGTCGTCCTTGCGCAGCATGATGGCGTAGGGCTCGACCTGCAGCGCCTCGCCCACCACCTCGAACTCAGCCGGGTTCTGCGCCGCAGCGCGCAGGCCGTAGAGCAGGATGTCGTCCATGCCGAAGGCGTCTGCGCGGCCGCTTTGCACCAGCAGCGCGGCCTCGGCGTGGTCCTTCGCGCCCATCAGCTCGAAGCCGAGGTTGCGGTCGGCGTTGAGCTTGCGCATCACCTGGAAGTTGGTGGTGCCCGTGGTCGAGACGACCTTCTTGCCCTTCAGGTCGTCCACCGATTTGATGCCCGAGCCGGCCTTCACCAGCAGCCGCGTGCCGGTGTAGAAGTAGTTGGTGGCGAAGGCCACCTGCTTGGCGCGGTCGCTGTTGTTGGTGGTGCTGCCGCACTCGATGTCGATGGTGCCGTTGACCATCAGCGGGATGCGGTTGGCCGAGGTCACGGCCTGCGTGGCCACCTTGAGGTCGTTGCGGCCGGTGGCGCGCTTGACCTGCTCGACGATGCGGCCGCAGATCTCCCAGCCGAAGCCGGTGGGCTGGGCGTCGCCGCCCAGGTACGAGAACGGAATCGACGACTCGCGGTAGGCCACGGTCATCTGGCCGCTGGCCTTGACCTTGTCGAGCGTCGGCGGCTGCTGGGCGTGGGCGCTGGCGATGGCGACCAGGGCGGCGATGGCGAACAACGGCTTCATCGTCTGGAACCTCAGTGTTGAAGGATCTTGGAAAGGAAATCCTTGGCGCGCGGCGAGCGCGCGTCGGCGTTGCCGAAGAACTCGTCGCGGGTGCAGTCCTCGACGATCCGGCCGGCGTCCATGAAGATGACGCGGTGGCTCACCTTCTTGGCGAAGCCCATCTCGTGCGTCACCACCATCATGGTCATGCCCTCCTGGGCCAGCTTGACCATCACGTCGAGCACCTCGCCCACCATCTCCGGGTCCAGCGCCGAGGTGGGTTCGTCGAACAGCATCACGATCGGGTCCATGCTCAGCGCGCGCGCGATGGCCACGCGCTGCTGCTGGCCGCCCGAGAGCTGACCGGGAAACTTGTCCTTGTGCGCCATGAGGCCCACGCGGTCGAGCATCTTCAGGCCGCGGGTCTTGGCGTCCTCCTGCGAGCGGCCCAGCACCTTCACCTGCGCGAGCGTCAGGTTCTGCGTCACCGACAGGTGCGGGAACAGCTCGAAATGCTGGAACACCATGCCCACGCGGCTGCGCAGCTTGGGCAGGTTGGTCTTGCTGTTGGTGACGCTGATGCCGTCGACGATGATGTCGCCCTTCTGGAAGGGCTCGAGCGCGTTGACGGTCTTGATCAGCGTGCTCTTGCCGCTGCCCGACGGGCCGCACACGACGACGACCTCGCCCTTGTTGATGCGCGTGGTGCAGTCGGTCAGCACCTGGAAGCTGCCGTACCACTTGCTGACGTTCTGGATCTCGATCATGGGAATGGCGCTCTGACGTTCAGCGGATGATCTGGATCTTCTGCTGCAGCCGGCGGACCAGCATGCTCAGGCTGAAGCAGATGACGAAGTACACGACCGCGGCCACGAGGTAGGTCTCCACCGGCCGGTTGAAGTTCTTGCCCGCCACCTCGAAGCCCTTGAGCAGGTCGTAAGCGCCGATGGCGTACACCAGCGAGGTGTCCTGGAACAGGATGATGGTCTGCGTCAGCAGCACCGGCAGCATGTTGCGGAAGGCCTGCGGCAGGACGATGAGCTGCATCGTCTGGCGGTAGTCCATGCCCACCGCGTAGCCGGCGTGCACCTGGCCCTTGGGCACGCTCTGGATGCCGGCGCGCATGATCTCGCTGTAGTAGGCGGCCTCGAACAGCGTGAAGGTGATCATCGCCGACCACTCGGTGCCCAGCGGCTTGCCGATCAAGAGCGGGATCAGCAGGAAGAACCACAGGATCACCATCACGAGCGGGATCGACCGCATCGTGTTGACGTACGCCGCAGCCGGGTAGACGAGCCACGGCTTGCCCGACAGCCGCATCAGCGCCAGCAGCGTGCCCAGCACGATGCCGCCGATCATGGCCACCAGCGTGAGCTGGATCGAGAACCAGAAGCCCTTGAGCACGAAGCTCGAGACGACGCCCCAGTTGAGGAAGGAGAAGTCGAGGTTCATGTCGCTTCTCCGCTCACTTGCCGCCGATCATGCCGGGCACGCGGACGCGGCCTTCGATGAACAGGGCGATGCGGTTGACGATGAACGCCGAGACGAAATACAGCCCCGTCACCGCGAGGTAGAGCTCGATGGTGCGCGACGTCTCCTCGCCGGCCTGCAGCGCGAACATCGTCAGCTCGGCGATGCTCACCGCGAAGGCCACCGACGAGTTCTTGATGATGTTCATGCTCTCGCTGGTGAGCGGCGGGATGACGATGCGGAACGCCATCGGCAGCAGCACGTAGCGGTAGGTCTGCGGCAGCGTCAGGCCCATGGCCAGGCCCGCGTAGCGCTGGCCGCGCGGCAAGGCCTGGATGCCGGCCTTGACCTGCTCGGAGATGCGCGCGCTGGTGAAGAAGCCCAGCGCGAAGACCACCAGCACGAAGCTCGGGAAGCCGCGCAGCGGCGTGAACAGCGCCGGCAGCACGTGGTACCAGAGGAAGATCTGCACCAGCAGCGGGATGTTGCGGAACAGCTCCGTCCAGGCGTTGCCGAAGGCCACGAACCAGCGGTTGGGCGTGGTGCGCAGGATGCCCACCAGCGAGCCCGCGACCAGCGCCACCACCAGCGCCAGCAGCGCCACGCTGAGCGTCCAGCCCCAGGCCGAGATCATCCAGTCGAGATAGGTGATGTCGCCGCCGCGGCCGAAGCACGTCGGCTCCGTGTCCCCCGTCGTGGTCTCCCTGCAGAAGACCTGCCAGTCCCAGTTGGCCAAGCTGTGGTTCCCTCCGGATGCGAAAGGGCCCGCACGTGGCGGGCCCGTCGTCGTCGCTGCGACTTACTTCTTGGCGTATTCCTCGACCGGCTTGTCGTTCGGGTTCGCCCAGGCGGCCTTGGTGGCGTCGCTGGCCGGCAGGCCCACGCGCGTGTTCGCCGGCGGGATGGGCTGCATGAACCACTTGTCGTACATCTTGGCGATGTCGCCGCTCTTCATCATGGCGGTGATGCTCTCGTCGACCGCCTTCTTGAAGTTCGGGTCGTCCTTGCGGATCATGATGGCGATCGGCTCCACCGCCAGCACCTCGCCGACGATGCGGAAGTCCGCCGGGTTCTTGCTCTTGGCGATGTTGCCGGCCAGGATCTGGCCGTCCATCACGAAGGCGTCGGCGCGGCCGCTTTCCATCAGCAGGAAGCTGTCGGCGTGGTCCTTGCCGAACACTTCGTTGAAGTTGACGTTGTTGGCGCGCTCGTGGCGGCGCAACAGCTGCACGCTGGTGGTGCCGGTGGTGGTGGCGACGTTCTTGCCGTTGAGGTGCGCGACGCTGGTGATGCCCGAGTTCGCCTTGGTGGCGATGCGCACTTCCTCGACGTAGGTGGTGACGGCGAAGGCCACGTCCTTCTGGCGCGCGGCGTTGTTGGTGGTGCTGCCGCACTCGATGTCGACGGTGCCGTTCTGCACCAGCGGGATGCGGTTCTGCGACGTGACCGGCTGGTACTTGATGTCCAGCTTGGGCAGGTTCAGGCGCTTCTGGATGTCGGCCAGCACGCGTTGGCACACCTCGACGTGGAAGCCGGCGTACTTGCCGTCGCCCAGCGTGTACGACAGCGCGCCAGACGACTCGCGCACGCCCATCACGGCGGTGCCCGTGTCCTTGATCTTGGTGAGCGTGTCAGCCTGTGCGGCGCCGGTGGCCAGCACGGCGGCCAGGGCAACGGTGCTCAGGGTCAACTTCATGCAGGGAACTCCTTGGGTGACGGGCCGCATGCATCAGCGGCGCTCGGGAAAGCGGCGATTCTAGGAAGCCGGGCGCGCCCGGCGACCGGGGACAAGCCCGCGTGCGCCGCCATGGAAACGATGCAAGGCGCGGGCCAGCCGCTACAACGCCGCTGGCACCGCACGCCGCATCAGGGTTGACCCTGAGCGGCGATCAACTCCCACAGCGCCTGCACGCCAGGCTTCACGTGGCGCGCGAATTCGGGGCGCTCGCGGTAGACGCGCACCTCCATCGTCAGCGACAGCTCGTCGTCGCTGCCCGCCGCCACCAGGCGCCGCGCCTTGAGTTCGCGCTTGACGCTGCTGTGCGGCAGGAAGGCCAGGCCGTGGCCTTCCAGCGCCATCGCCTTCAGGCCTTCGGCCATGTCGGTCTCGTAGATGGGCTCCAGGTGCAGCGGCTCGCGCGCGCGCTTGAGCAACACGTCCACCAGCCGCGCCATGTAGGCACCCGGCGCGTAGGCCAGGAAGGGCACGCGGCGTTCGGCGCTGCCCGGCAGGCTGAACAGCGGCCGGCCGTCGGGCCCGGCCTTGGCGTAGGGCGCGAGCGTCTCGTGGCCCAGGCTCAGCATCTCGTAGCGCTCGGCCGACAGCTGCAGCGGCTGGCTGGCGTGGTGGTAGGCGATGAGCAGGTCGCAGCCGCCTTCGGCCAGGCGCATCACGGCGTCGTGCACGTTGCTCGCCGTGACGCGGCTCTTGAGCGCGCGCAGGTCGCGCCGCAGATCCATCAGGAAGTGCGGGAAGAACGTGAACGCCAGCGTGTGCGGCACGGCGAAATCGATCATGTCCTGGCCCGCCGCCTGGTGGCTGCGCATGAGGTTGCGCGTGGCCTGCAGCGCGTCCAGCATCTCGAGCGCCTGGGCGTGGAAGGTCTCCCCGGCGGGCGTCAGCCGCGTGGGGTAGGCGCTGCGGTCGACGAGGTCGATCCCGGCCCAGGCCTCCAGCGCCTGGATGCGGCGCGAGAACGCCGGCTGGGTGACGTGGCGCAGCTGCGCCGAACGGGAGAAGCTGCGCGTCTCGGCCAGCGAGACGAAGTCCTCGAGCCACTTGGTTTCCACGCGTTGCAGTGTAGGAGCTCACGCGCGGTGCGAGTTCTCGGTGCTTGCCGCCGAGCGCGCCTTGCGCCGCGCTAGCATGCCGGCCGATTCGAACACACGGCCCGGGCCGGAAGGGACCCCCACATGCGCCAATTCTTCGCCGCCAGCGCCGCCGCCGCGGTCCTCGCCCTCGCCGCCACGCTGCCGGCCCACGCCGCCAGCTCGGCCAGCTCGGCCAGCTCGCAGAGTGTCTCCACGTCGGTGGGCAGCATCTCGACCTCGTTCGAGAAGAGCAGCGAAAGCAGCACCGGCGACCGCAAGACCGCCGCCGGCGACTACCGCGTCACCGAGGTCGCCATCGTCACCGACCGCCCGGGCATGGCGCGCATGACGCTGCAGGCCGTGGCCGACCCGCGCGCCGAGTTCTTCCTCTACCTGCCGCAACCCGCCGCGCAGCAGAGCGGCGTCGACGCCGGCCAGGTGGTCACCATCAAGCCGCGCGAGTACGGGCTCGAGTTCGCCCGCCAGGCGACGCAGCAGGCCTTCTTCCTGGCCGTCAGCGACGACTGGCTGCGCGAGCTGCAGACCAAGCCGCTGGCCAGCTGAGCCGGCTCGGCATGCGGCGCGCGGCGCGCCTCCTGGCCGGCGCGGCGCTGCTGGCGTCGCTGGCGCTGGTGGCGGCGCCGGCGCACGCCGTGCGCACCTGCGACGCCCAGGCGCTGCTGTCGGCGGCGCAGAAGGACAAGCTGTTCCGCTTCGGCGCGGTCATCAAGGCCGAGCTCGAACGCTCGGGCGCGCGCGTGGCCATCGTCGCGCGCTCGGGTCTGGACCTGTCGCGCTTCTCCATCCGCTATTCGCACGCCGGGGTGAGCCTCAAGGGCAGCCCGGAGACGCCCTGGGCCGTGCGCCAGCTGTACTTCGCCTGCGACGAAGGCAAGCCGCTCATCTTCGACCAGGGCCTGTCGGCGTTCCTCATGGGCACCGACCAGCCGGGGCTGGGCTACGTCTCGGTGCTGCTGCTGCCGCCCGAGGCCGAAGTCGAGCTCGAACGCGCCGCGCTCGACCGCGAGCAGGCGCTGGCGCTGCTGGGCGCGAACTACAGCGCCAACGCCTACCCGTTCGCGCTGGACTACCAGAACTGCAACCAGTGGCTGGCCGAGCTGCTCGCCGCTGCCTGGGGCGGCGCAGCACACCACGCTGCGGCGATGCGGCCGGCCGCGATGCCGCGCGACGCGGCCCAGCAGTGGCTGCGCCAGGCCGGCTACGAGCCCAGCACCGTGGAAGCCGGCTGGATGGCCGGGCTGGTGTCCTTCATTCCCTGGCTGACGCGCCGCGACCACCCGGCCGAGGACCTCGACGCCCGGCGGTTCCGCATCAGCATGCCGGCATCCATCGACGCCTTCGTGCAGCAGCGCTGGCCGCAGGCCCAGCGGCTGGAGTTCTGCCACGACAGCCGCCGCGTGGTGATGCGCCGCCAGGGCGCCACGCCCATCGCCGAGGGCTGCGTGCCCGAGGCGGGCGACAGCGTCACCGCGCTCGACTAGCGTCCCTCGCCCAGCGTCGCGGCGACGATCGCCAGCGACAGCGGCGCGGCCACCTCGCGCAGGAAGGCGCCGAAGTCGACGTGCGCCGTGTCGTCAGCGCGGTCGGAGATGCTGCGCACCACCGCCAGCGGCACGCCGAACGCATGGCACACCTGGGCGACCGCGGCACCCTCCATCTCCACGGCCAGCGCGTCGGGCACGGCGGCGCGCAGCGCCGCACCCTCCGCGGCCGTGCAGACGAAGCGGTCGCCGCTGATCACCAGGCCGCGGTGCACGCGCGCCGGCGTGCCGCCCAGGGCCGCCGCAGCGCCGCGGGCCACGCGATCGGTGAACGCGCCGTCGGTGTCAAAGCGCGACAGGCCGGTGAGCGGCACCTCGTGACGCGGGAACAGCGGCGAAGCGTCCATGTCGTGCTGCAGCAGCGCGCCGGCCACGACCACGTCGCCGACGCGCACGCCCTCGCCCAGGCCGCCGGCCACGCCGACGAAGAGCACGCGGGCCACGCCGAAGTGCTGCGCCAGCAGCGTGGCGGTGATGGCCGCGGCCACCTTGCCGATGCCGCTGAGCACGGCCACCACCGCGTGGCCGTGCACCCGGCCGACGTGGAACGCGCGACCGCCGTGATGCTCGACGTGCGCGCCCTCGATCAGCGGCAGCAGCGCCGCCAGTTCCTCGTGCAGCGCCGCGACGAGCGCGGTGCGCATCAGGCCGCCGCGCCGCCGGGCGCGGCCTTCGGCCCGCGGCGCAGCGTGTGCCAGCGCCACAGCAGGAAGACGGCGATCGCGCCGTTGAGCAGGTTCCAGCCGATGCCGTTGACGAACGCCGCCTGGTACGAGCCGGTGAGGTCGAACACCTTGCCCGACATCCAGCCGCCCAAGGCCATGCCGAACAGCGAGGCCATGAGCACCGTGCCGACGCGCGCGCCGGCCTCGGCCGGCGGGAAGTGCTCGCGCACGATGATGGCGTAGCTGGGCACGATGCCGCCCTGGAACAGGCCGAACAGCGCCGAGATCACGTACAGCGCCACCAGGCCGTCGAAAGGCAGGAACAGCAGCAGCGCCAGGCCCTGCAGCACGCTGCCCAGCAGCAGCGTGCGCAGGCCGCCGATGCGGTCGCAGATCCAGCCCGAGACCAGCCGGCTGACGATGCCGAAGCCCAGCATCACCGACAGCATCTCGGCGCCGCGCGCCGCGCCGTAGCCCAGGTCGCCGCAGTAGGCCACGATGTGCACCTGCGGCATGGCCATCGCGACGCAGCAGGCCACAGCGGCGATGCACAGCAGCGCCTGCGCCTGGTTGAGGCTCATGCCGAACGGCCGGTTCGACGGCACGACGCCGCCGGCGCGCGCGGCCGGCGACGGCGCCGACACGGGCGGCCGCGCACGCAGGCGCAACGCCAGCAGCGGCATGGTCAGCACGCACACCGCGCCCAGGCCGATGTAGGTGGGGCGCCAGCCGGCCGTCTCGACGAAGTGCTGCACGATCGGCGGCCAGATGGCGCCGGCGACGTAGTTGCCGCTGGCGCAGATGGCCACCGCGATGCCGCGCCGGCGCACGAACCACAGCGAGGTGTCGGCCACCAGCGGCGCGAACGTGGCCGCGCTGCCGAAGGCACCGAGCAGCACGCCGTGCACGATGGCGAACACCAGCAGGTTGGGCGCCAGCCCCGCCGCCAGGAAACCCAGGCCCAGGCCTGCCGTGCCCAGCATCACCACGGCCATCACGCCGTAACGGTCGGCGAGCTTGCCCATGAGCACGCCGCCCAGGCCGAAGCCCACCATCAGCAGCGTGTAGGGCAGCGACGCGTCGGCGCGCGCCGCGCCGAACTCGGCCTGCACCGCCGGCAGCACCACCGACACGACGTACATCGCCGCGCTGCCGATGGTCATGAGCGCCAGCGTCGCGGCCAGGCGCAGCCAGGCCTGGCGCGAATCGGGCTCGGGCGGCGCCAGGGCCGCAGCCGCCGGGTCAGCCATGTTCACCCGCCTGCTGCAGGCGCCACATCTGGGCGTAGCGGCCGCCGAGCGCCAGCAGCTCGGTGTGCGAGCCGCGCTCGACGACGCGGCCGGCGTCGAGCACCACGATCTGGTGCGCGTCGACCACGGTGGAGAGGCGGTGCGCGATCACCAGCGCCGTCTTGCCCTGCGACACGGCCTTCAGCTCGGCCTGGATGGCGCGCTCGTTGGCCGAGTCCAGCGCCGACGTGGCCTCGTCGAAGATGAGCAGCGGCGGGTTCTTCAGCAGCGTGCGCGCGATGGCGATGCGCTGCTTCTCGCCGCCCGAGAGCTTCAGGCCCCGTTCGCCGACCATGGTGTCGTAGCCCAGCGGCGTGGCCGCGATGAAGTGGTGGATGTGCGCCGCCTTCGCCGCGGCCTCGATCTGCTCGCGCGTCGCCCCGGGGCGGCCGTAGGCGATGTTGTAGCCGACCGTGTCGTTGAACAGCACCGTGTCCTGCGGCACGATGCCGATGGCCTGGCGCAGGCTGGCCTGCGTCACCTGGCGGATGTCCTGGCCGTCGATGGTGATGCGGCCGCCCTGCACGTCGTAGAAGCGGTAGAGCAGCCGCGCCAGCGTCGACTTGCCAGCGCCCGACGGGCCGACCACCGCCACCGTCTTGCCCGGCGGGATCTCGAAGCTGATGCCGTGCAGGATCTGCCGCGCGCCGCTGTCGCTGCGGTCGTAGGCGAAGCGCACGTCCTCGAAGCGCACGTGGCCGGTGCCCACCACCAGCGGCGCGGCGCCGGGCGCGTCGTCCACCTCGCGGTGCCGGTCGAGCAGGCCGAACATCTTCTCCAGGTCGGTCAGGCTCTGCTTGATCTCGCGGTAGATCACGCCCAGGAAGTTGAGCGGGATGTAGAGCTGGATCATGAAGGCGTTGACCATGACGAGGTCGCCCAGCGTCATGCGGCCCTCGGCCACGCCCTGCGTCGCGCGCCACAGCATCGCCACCAGCGCGGTGGCGATGATGAGCTGCTGCCCGGTGTTGAGCAGGCTCAAGGTGGTCTGGCTCTTGAGCGCGGCGCGGCGCAGCTTCTCCAGGCTCTCGTCGTAGCGGCGGGCCTCGAAGTCCTCGTTGTTAAAGTACTTGACGGTCTCGTAGTTCAGCAGCGCGTCGATCGCGCGCGTGTGGGCGTGCGAGTCGAGCTCGTTCATCTGCTTGCGGAACTTGGTGCGCCACTCGGTCACCAGCACGGTGAAGGCGATGTAGAACACCAGCGCCGCCAGCGTGATCCAGGCGAACGCGGCGTCGAAGCGCGTGCCCAGCAGCGTGAGCACCAGCACCACCTCGATGAAGGTGGGCAGGATGCTGTAGAGCGAATAGGAGATGAGCGAGTGCACGGCGCGCGTGCCGCGTTCGATGTCGCGCGTCATGCCGCCGGTCTGGCGCTCAAGGTGGAAGCGCAACGACAGCGCGTGCAGGTGGCGGAAGACCTGCAGCGAGATGCTGCGCGAGGCGCCTTCGGTCGCCTTGGCGAAGACCAGCTCGCGCAGCTCGGTGAACAGGCTTGTCGACAGGCGCAGCGCGCCGTAGGCGACGATCAGCCCCACCGGCACCACCAGCAGCGCGGCCGCGTCGCCCGGCCGCACGTTCATGGCGTCGACCAGGTTCTTCAGCAGCAGCGGCACGCCCACGTTGGCGAGCTTGGCCGCCAGCATGAACGCGAGCGCCGCGCCGACGCGCCAGCGGTAGCGCCACAGGTAGGGCAGCAGCCGCGCCAGCGTGCGCCAGTCGCCGCGCGACGGCGGCGCGACCGCCTTGCCGGCGGCGGTGTCGGCGGTGGCGGCGCCGGGCTCCATGGCCCCGGCGGCGCCGGCGGTGGCCGGGCGTCGCACGGCTTCAGTCTTTGGCTACAGTGCGCGGCATCCCGTCCATTGTGTACGCGCGCCGCCGCGCCCTGCGCTGCCGCCCGCCAAAGCCCGCATGCACGACCTCCCCGAGCAACCGCACATGGCACCGGCCGCGCTCCCCAGCGGCGCGCAACTCGTGCTGCGCGTGATGCCGCTGCCGGCCGACGTCAACGCCAACGGCGACATCTTCGGCGGCTGGATCATGTCGCACGTGGACCTGGCCGGCGCCGTGCCGGCGGCGCGCCTGGCCAAGGGACGCATCGCCACCGTGGCGGTGAAGGAATTCGTGTTCAAACAGCCGGTGAGCCTGGGCGACCTGCTGAGCTTCTATGCCCGCGTGACGCGCGTCGGCCGCACCTCGATCAGTGTGCACGTCGAGGTCTTCGCCGAGCGCAACCCGGCCGAGCTGCAGGTGGTGAAGGTGACCGAGGCGCACCTCACCTACGTGGCCATCGACGCCCACGGCGAGCCGCGGCCGGTGCCGCGCTAAAGGCCGATCCGCCGCGCGGCGCCGCACGCCCCGCGCCCACGACCACGACGACGACCGACGAGGAGGGACGACCCATGCTGAAGACGCTGCGCATGCCCGAACGCGTGTTTGCGCTGGTGATGTGGCTGGTGTCGTTCGTGTTCGCCGGCTTCCTGGTGGGGCTGGGCGGGCGCATCGTCGCCGACCTGCCGCGCATCGAGTCGTCGCTGACGCTCGAGCAGTTCGCCGACCGGGCGCAACTCGTGCCGCTGCGCGATTCGATCCAGGCGCTGCAGCAGCGCCAGGGCGAGATCGAGACGCGGCTCGAACGCGCGCAGCAGGATGCGAACAACGCGCTCAACGCCTACCGCTCGGCGCGCACCGCGTTCGACAACTGGATCGCCACGCGCACCGCCACCACGGATCCGAAGCAGGATCCGGAGGTGCTGCAGCGCACCCGCGAGCTCGACACGCTGCAGGCGCGTCACCGGCAGGCGCAGGTGGCGGTGGAAGCGCTGGAACGCGAGGCGCTGCTGGCGCGACAGGAGCTCGACGAACAGACCGGCCGGGAAGCGGCGCTGCTGCGCGCCGCCGAATCGGACTACCAGCGCGCGCTGTTCAAGCAGGAGCTGCGCATCTTCGGCGTGCGCCTCGCCATCACGCTGCCGCTGGTGGCCGTGGCGGTGTGGCTGGTGGCGAAGAAGCGCAAGAGCGAGTACTGGCCGCTGATGCGCGGCTTCGTGCTCTTCGCCCTCTTCACGTTCTTCGTCGAGCTGGTGCCTTACCTGCCGAGCTACGGCGGCTACGTGCGCTACGCCGTGGGCATCGTGCTCACCGCGGTGGCCGGGCACTACGTCATCCAGTGGATGCGGCGCTACCTGGCGCGGCGCCAGCAGGTGGAGCAGCAGGGCGACGCCGAGCGCCGGCGCGCGCTGACCTACGAACACGCGCTCAAGCAGCTGGCGGTCAACGTCTGCCCGGCGTGCGAACGCCAGGTGATGACCACCGGCGAGGTCAAGCCCGACTTCTGCGTGCACTGCGGCCTGAAGCTCTACGACCACTGCGGCCGCTGCGCGGTGCGCAAGAACGCGTTCTTCCGCTACTGCCCGCAGTGCGGCAGCGGCGCCGACGCCAACGCCGACGGCGGCGCTGCGGCGCGCCGTCCGGAAGACGCCGCCGCACCAAGCCATGCGGCCGGCGGCCCACCCGGGACGCCGCCCGGCACCCCTCCCGGCGCCACCCCGGCCGCCGCCTGAAGGCGCTGCTGCCGGTTGGCTGCCGCCGGGCCGGCACTGCGGCACCGGCCTACACGCGGCCGAAGCGCGTTCCGACAGCAACGCCCCGGCTCGCGACCCACACTGTGCGCATCGACAACCCACCCGGAGATCGCCATGCGCCACCACGTTTCGCTCATCGCCACCCTCCTCGCCGCCGCCTCGCTGGGCCTGGCCGGCTGTGACGTCCGCAAGACCGAGGAAGGCAACGTCACGCTGCCGAAGTACGAGGTGTCCAAGACCCAGGAAGGTAACGTCAACCTGCCCAAGTACGACGTGACCGCGCCCGACGTGGACGTCAAGAGCAAGCAGGTGGAAGTGACCGTGCCCAAGGTGACGACCGAGAAGGAAACCGTCACCGTGCCGTCAATCGACGTCAAGACGGCCGACGAGAAGAAGCGCGAGGAAGGCAAGAAGTAAGGCCGCGACAGGGCTTGCTCCCCTGCCCAGCCTTCGGCGCCTCCGCCGGGCCGCACGCCCGGGGCGGGGGCGCCGCTGCGTTCAGCCGCGGCCCGCCGCCGCGCGGCGGCGCAGCGCCAACGCCGCCAGCCCCGCGGCCAGCAGCCATGCAGCCGACGGCTCGGGCACCGGCAGCAGTTCCACCTGGGCGAGCGCGCTCACCGAGCTGCCGCGCGACGTGTCGTCGCCGAAGAACAGCAGCCCCGGCACGGTGTACGGCAGGCCCTCGGCGCGGTAGTCGCGCAAGGCCCCGCCCAGCAGCCAGTTGCCGTCGGCCCAGAGCGAGAACGACCCGTTGCGCACGGCGAGCCGCCAGTCGCGCATCACGCCCGTGTCCAGCGCCGCCGACGGGCCGCGCACGAACCGGTCCGGATCGGAAGCGTCGAAGTCGTAGACCCAGACGCGGTCCGACCAGAAGCCGATCTCGAGCGCGCGGCTCGGGTCGCTGCCGACGAACAGCACCGAGTAGCCGGCGCGGTTGTCGCTGGTGTGCGCCTCGGCGTCGATGCGCAGCCTGAAGGCGAGGTCGAAGCCGGTGGCGGTGTCCAGCGGCTGCTGGCGCGCGTGGCCGAAGGCGACGACGCCGGCGCCCGTGGTGTCGAGCCGGTACTCGCCGGCCACCACCGCCTGCGACGGCGCGGCGCCGCCGGCCAGCACCGTCCAGCCCTGGGCCGCCGGCGTGGTGCCGGCCGCGGCGTCGTAGAGCACGACGGCGCGTGCCTGCGGCACGGCGGCTGCAGCGCAGACCAGCGCCACGGCGGCGCCGGCGAACGAGGATCGGATCGTCATGGTCGAAAACCTCCGGCAAGTCGCGGCCAGACGTGGCCGGCCAGGTGTTCGGCGATGACGGCGGCGCAATAGCGGTACACCGGCTCGCCGGGATGGAACCCGTCGTGCGCCATCACGCCGCGGTTCAGCGGCACCTGCATGGGCACGCAGCTGACGTCGCCGCCCGAGCGCGCGCGCTCCGTGGCCCAGGCGGCCAGGGCGGCGTTGTGGCGGCGCGCGTCGGCACCGGCCATCCAGCGCAGCGGCTGCGGCAGGCCGGGAAACTGGTGGATGGGCGGCAGCGGCGCGAAGGCCACGTGCTGCACGCCGTGCGCGTTGCGCAGCCAGTTGGCCAGCGCTTCGCGTGCGGCCACGGCGCGGGCCGAGGGCACCTGGTCGACGACGTCGTTGACGCCGGTCACCACCACGGCGACGTCGGCCGGCGCCAGTTCGCCGTCGGCCGCGTGCTGCTGCAGCAGCGCCAGCGTGCCGGCGGTCGTCAGCCCGGAGCGGGCGCACAGCTGCCACGCCACCGCGGTGTCCAGCTCGGGCGCGAGCAGCGGCGCCAGCAGGCCGGCCAGGGCATGGCGCTGGTGCACCACGCCGACGCCCGCGGCCGAAGAATCGCCGGCGATCAGCAGCCGCAGCGGCGGCCGCGCGGCGGCAGGGTCTTGCGCCAGCCCGGGCGGCACCGCCAGGCCGCGGCGCTCGCCCTCGGCTTCGGGCAGGCGCGGCAGCCGGGCGCGCGTCAGCAGCGCCTGCGCCACCAGCACCGGGCTCAGCACCAGCTTGAGCGACAGCGACAGCGACATGGCGGCCGGCGGTCGATGCGGTGCTGGATGCCGGGCGGCGCGGATGCCGGGCTAGAACTGCGAGAAGTCGGGCTTGCGCTTCTGGAAGAAGGCGGAAAACGCCTCGCGCGCCTCGGGGCTCTTCAGGCGCGCGGCGAAGACGCCGCTCTCGCGCTCGATGGCGTCGAGCAGCGCGGCGCGCTGCGGCCCGCGCACCAGCTGCTTGGCCTGGCGCACGGCGCCGGGCGGCAGGCTGTTGAAGCGCGCGGCGACCCGGCGCGCGTGGTTCACCACCTCGCCGGCGGGAATGACCGCGTTGGCGATGCCCCACTCCACCGCCTGCTCGGGCGTGATCGGGTCGCCCAGCAGCAGCTTCTCGGCGGCGCGCCGGTGGCCCACCAGCTGCGGCAGCACCAGGCTGGAGGCGAACTCGGGCACCAGGCCGAGGCTCACGAAGGGCATCGACAGGCGGGCTTCGTCGGACACGTAGACGAAGTCGCAGTGCAGCAGCAGCGTGGTGCCGATGCCGATGGCCGCGCCGGTCACGGCGGCGACCACTGGCTTGTCGCAGTCCAGCAGCGCGTGCATGAACGGGATCGCCGGCGAACTGGCGGGCTTGCCGTCGGCCGTCGCGCCGCGCGACATGAAGTCCTCGATGTCGTTGCCGCTGGTGAAGATGCCCGGCTGGCCCGTGATCAGCACGGCGCGCACGGCGTTGTCGGCGCGGGCCGCGGCGAGTGCCTCGGTCATGGCGTGGTACATCGCCGAGGTGAGCGCGTTCTTCTTCTCGGCACGGGCGATCTCGATGGTGGCCACGCCGTCCAGCGTGGCGGTGCGGATGCTGCTGCTCATGCGGTGTGCTCCTCCTGCCGTGCGCGCTGCGGCGCCTTCAGACCCGTTCCAGGATGCCGGCGGCACCCTGCCCCATGCCCACGCACATCGTGACCATGCCGTACTTCAGGTTGCGCCGGCGCAGCGCGTGCACCACGGTCGCGGCGCGGATGGCGCCGGTGGCGCCCAGCGGGTGGCCCAGCGCGATGGCGCCGCCCATCGGGTTGACCTTCGCTGGGTCGAGCCCGACGGTGTTGATCACCGCCAGCGCCTGCGCGGCGAAGGCTTCGTTCAGCTCGATCCAGCCCAGGTCGTCCAGGCCGATGCCGGCGTGGCGCAGCGCGACGGGAATGGCCTCGATGGGGCCGATGCCCATGATCTCGGGCGGCACGCCCTTGGCGGCGAAGCTGACGAAACGCGCCAGCGGCTTCAGGTCGAACTGCTTGACCGCACGCTCGCTGGCCAGGATGAGCGCACCGGCGCCATCGCTCGTCTGGCTGCTGTTGCCCGCGGTGACGCTGCCCTTGGCGGCGAACACGGGCTTGAGCTTGGCCAGGCCTTCGATCGACGTGTCGGGCCGCGCGCCTTCGTCGAGCTGGACGGTCTTCGTCTTGGTGCCGACGGTGCCGTCTGACAGGTTGGGGAAACGCTCGATCACGTCGATGGGCGTGATCTCGTCGGCGAACTCGCCCGCCGCCTGCGCCGCCAGCGCCTTCTGGTGCGACGCCAGTGCGAACGCGTCCTGCGCCTCGCGGCTCACCTTCCACTGCGCCGCCACCTTCTCGGCGGTGAGGCCCATGCCGTAGGCGATGCCGATGTTCTCGTCGCGCGCGAACACCTCGGGGTTGAAGCTGGGCTTGTTGCCGCCCATCGGCACCATGCTCATGCTCTCGGCACCGCCGGCGATCATCACGTCGGCCTCGCCCACGCGGATGCGGTCGGCGGCCATCTGCAGCGCCGAGAGGCCGCTGGCGCAGAAGCGGTTGACCGTGATGCCGCCCACGGTGTTGGGCAGCCCGGCCAGCACCACCGCGGCGCGCGCCATGTTGATGCCCTGCTCGGCCTCGGGGAAGCTGCAGCCGATGACCGCGTCCTCGATGGCCTTGGGGTCGAGGCTCGGCACCTGGGCCAGCGCGCTGCGGATCACGGCCACCAGCAGGTCGTCGGGCCGCGTGTTCTTGAACACGCCGCGCGGCGCCTTGCCGATGGGGCTGCGGGTGGCGGCGACGATGTAGGCGTCCTGCACTTGCTTGCTCATGTCGTCTTCTCCGTTCAGTTGCGCACCGGCTTGCCGGTCTGCAGCATGCCCATGATCCGCTCCTGCGACTTGGGGTGTTCCAGCAGCGCGCAGAAGCGATCGCGCTCCATGGCCATGAGGTAGTCCTCGGTGACCAGGCTGCCGCCGTCGACGTCGCCGCCGCACACCACCTCGGCGATCAGCGTGGCGATGTGGAAGTCGTGCGCGCTGATGAAGCCGCCGTCGCGCATGTTGGCCAGCTGTGCCTTGATGGTGGCGATGCCGTTGCGGCCGGCAACAGGGAACACGGCCTTCGCCGGCGGGCGCCAGCCACTCTCGGCCAGCGCGCGCACCTGCGCGGTGGCCACGTGCAGCAGCTCGTCCTTGTGCGCCACGATCACGTCGCCGTCGATCAGGTAGCCGAGCTTCTTCGACTCGAGCGCGCTGGTGCCCACCTTGGCCATCGCGGCGCTGGTGAAGCCGTCGGAGAGGAACTTGATGAAATCGGCGTTGGCCAGGCTCACGTTGCCCGCGGTCGCCATCTCGGCGGCGCGGCGCGCGATGTAGGTCAGCCCGCCGCCGCCGGGGATCAGACCCACGCCCACCTCGACCAGGCCGACGTAGGTCTCCATCGCCGCGACGCGGCGCGCGCAGTGGATGGCGATCTCGCAGCCACCACCCAGCGCGAGGCCGCGCATCGCCGCCACCACCGGCACCTGGGCATAGCGCAGGCGCAGCATCAGGTCCTGCAGCTTCTTCTCTTCGGGCTTGATGCCCTTGGCGCCGCTCTTCATGAACACCGGCATCAGCGCCTCGAGGTTGGCGCCGGCGGAGAACACGTCGTCGGGCGACCAGATCACCAGGCCCTGGTACTTCGCCTCGGCCTCGTCGACGGCCTTGAGCAGGCCTTCGGTGACCGCCGGGCTGATGAGGTGCAGCTTGGCGGTGATGCTGGCGATGAGCACCTCACCGTCACGCGACCAGACGCGGATCTCGTCGTTCTTGTAGACCTCGGTGCCCGTCTTGAGCGGATCGACGGCGCCGCCGCCCAGCACGTTCTCGCGGAACGCCTGGCGCTGGTAGACCGGCAGTTCGCGCTGCGGCACGTAGGCCTGGGCGCTGGGGCTCCACGAGCCTTCTGCCGTGTGCACACCGGTGCGCCCGTCGAACACCCAGTCGGGCAGCGGCGCGCTGCTCAGCGCCTTGCCGGCGTCGATGTCGGCCTTGACCCACTCGGCCACCTGCTGCCAGCCGGCTTCCTGCCACAGCTCGAACGGGCCCTGCTTCGTGCCGAAGCCCCAGCGCATGGCGAAGTCGACGTCGCGCGCCGTCTCGGCAATGTCGCCCAGGTGCACCGCGGCGTAGTGGAAGCTGTCGCGCAGGATGGCCCAGACGAACTGCGCCTGCGGATTGCTGCTTTCGCGCAGCAGCTTCAGGCGCTCGGCCGCTGGCTTCTTGAGCATGCGCTCGACGATGGCGTCGGCCTTGCCGCCGGCGGGCACGTAGTCCTGCTTGGAGGGGTCGAGGCGCAGGATGTCCTTGCCCACCTTCTTGTAGAAGCCGGCGCCGGCCTTCTGGCCCAGGGCGCCCTTGTCGATCAGCGCCTGCAGCACGGGCGGCGTGGCGTAGCTGGCGAAGAACGGGTCGTCCTTGAGGTTGTCCTGCAGCGTCCGGATGACGTGCGCCATCGTGTCCAGGCCCACCACGTCGGCGGTGCGGAAGGTGCCGCTCGAGGCGCGGCCCATCTTCTTGCCGGTGAGGTCGTCGACCACGTCGTACGACAGGCCGAAGGTCTCGGCCTCCTTGATCGTCGCCAGCATGCCGGCGATGCCGACGCGGTTGGCGATGAAGTTGGGCGTGTCCTTGGCCCGCACCACGCCCTTGCCCAGCGTGGTGGTGACGAAGGCCTCGAGCTGGTCGAGCACGCGCGGCTCGGTCGCCGGCGTGGCGATCAGCTCCACCAGCTGCATGTAGCGCGGCGGGTTGAAGAAGTGGATGCCGCAGAAGCGCGGCTTGATGGCTTCGGGCAGCGCTTCCGACAGCTTCGTGATCGACAGCCCCGAGGTGTTGCTGGCCACGATGGCGTGCGGCGCCACGTGCGCCGCGATGCGCTCGTACAGCGCCAGCTTCCAGTCCATGCGCTCGGCGATGGCCTCGATGATGAGGTCGCAGCCGGCGAGCTGCTCGAGGTGCTCGTCGTAGTTCGCGGCCTCGATGCGCGACGCGTCCTCGGCCACGCCCAGCGGCGCGGGCTTGAGCTTCTTCAGACCTTCGATGGCCTTGGTGACGATGCCGTTCTTGGGGCCCTCTTTCGCCGCCAGGTCGAACAGCACGACCGGCACCCTCACGTTGACCAGGTGCGCCGCGATCTGCGCGCCCATCACGCCGGCGCCCAGCACGGCCACCTTGCGAACCACGAATCGTTCCATCTGAATCACTCCTTATTCGGCCCGCACCCAGGTCTGCGTGCGGCCCAGCATCGGCATGCCGACGTAGCCGCGCACCTCGAGCTTCTTGCCACCGTCCACCGGCGTGAGCTTGACCTTGTAGACCTTGCCTTCGCTGGGGTCGAGGATGGTGCCGCCGTCCCAGTGCGTGGCCTCGCCCTCGGCCTTCTTCACGCCGCGGATGATGTCCAGGCCCACCACCGGCTTGTCCTTGCGGTCGTCGCTGCACTTGTCGCACTTGGCGTTGGCATCGGCATCCGGCGCCAGCAGCTTCTCGATGCGGCCGGTGAGCACGCCACCGGTTTCGGTGATGCGCACCTGCGAGCGCTCGGCCTTGGTCTTGTCGTCGATGGTCTTCCACACGCCCACGGGCGTGGCCTGGGCCAGTGCGGTGCCGGCGGCCAGCGTCAGCGCGGCCGCCCACAAGGTCTTCTTCATCGGAGGTCTCCTGGGTGTTCGGATGTTCGGGGTGTTCAGAACAGCGCCTCGTCCATCGCCATCAGCGGCGCCAGGCCGGCGCGCGCACTGCGGATGAGGCCGGCGGTCTCGGGCAGCAGCTTCGTGAAGTAGAAGCGCGCCGTGTGCAGCTTGGCCGCGTAGAACGGGTCTGCCTTGTCGCCCTGCTGCTTCTGCTGCTCGAGCGCCACCTTGGCCATGCGGGCGAAGAAGTAGGCATAGACGAGGTGCCCGGCCACGCGCAGGTAGTCCACCGCGGCGGCGCCCACCTCGTCGGCATTCTGGAATGCCTTCATGCCGAGCTCGGTGGTCAGCTTGGTCACCTTGTCGCCCAGGTCGGCCAGCGGATTGACGAACTCCTGCATCGCCTCGTTGGTGCCTTCGTCCTCGATGAACTCGGTGACGAGCTTGCCGAACTTCTTCAGCTTGGCGCCGTTGTCCTGCAGGATCTTGCGGCCCAGCAGGTCCAGCGCCTGGATCGTGTTGGTGCCCTCGTAGATCATGTTGATGCGGGCATCGCGCACGTACTGCTCCATGCCCCATTCCTTGATGTAGCCGTGGCCGCCGAACACCTGCAGGCAGTGGCTCGTCGCGATCCACGCGTTGTCGGTCATGAAGGCCTTGCAGATGGGCGTCAGCAGCGCCACCAGGTCGGCGCATTCCTTGCGCTCGTCGGCGTCGTCGCTGGCCAGCTCCTTGTCGATGAGCAGCGCCACGTACACGGCCAGCGCGCGGCCGCCTTCGGCGTAGGCACGCGCCGTCAGCAGCATCTTGCGCACGTCGGGGTGGTGGATGATGCGGTCGGCCGGCTGGTCCGGCTCTTTCGGACCGGAGAGGCTGCGCATCTGCATGCGCTCCTTGGCATAGGCCACGGCGGCCTGGTAGGCCGCCTCGGTGAGCCCCAGGCCCTGGTTGCCGACGCCCAGGCGCGCCGCGTTCATCATGACGAACATCGCCGGCAGGCCCTTGTGCGGCTCGCCCACCAGCGTGCCGACGGCACCGTCGAGGTTGAGCTGGCAGGTCGAGTTGCCGTGGATGCCCATCTTGTGCTCGATGGCACCGCAGAAGATAGGGTTGCGCTCGCCCGGCGTGCCGTCGGCATTGACCTTGTACTTGGGCACGACGAAGAGGCTGATGCCCTTGCTGCCCGCGGGCGCGTCGGGCAGCCGCGCCAGCACCAGGTGGATGATGTTTTCGGCCAGGTCGTGCTCGCCGGCGCTGATGAAGATCTTCTGGCCGGTGAGCCTGTACGTGCCGTCGGGCTGCGGCTCGGCCTTGGTGCGCAACAGGCCGAGGTCGGTGCCGCAGTGCGGCTCGGTCAGGCACATGGTGCCGGTCCAGACCCCGCTCGTCAGCTTGGGCAGGTAGGTCGCCTTCTGCTCGGCCGTGCCGTGGGCATGCAGGCACTCGTAGGCACCGTGGCTCAGGCCGGGATACATCGTCCAGGCCTGGTTGGCCGAGTTCAGCATCTCGTAGAAGCACTGGTTCAGCACGATGGGCAGGCCCTGGCCGCCGTACTCGGGGTCGGCCGTCAGCGCGGGCCAGCCGCCTTCCACGTACTGGGCGTAGGCCTGCTTGAAGCCGTCGGGCGCCTTGACCTCGTGCGTGGCGGGGTCGAGCGTGCAGCCCTGCGCGTCGCCCACCTGGTTCAGCGGCGCGACCACCTGGGCGGCGAACTTGCCGCCTTCCTCGAGCACGGCATTGATCGTGTCGGTGTCGATCTCGGCGTGGCGCGGCAGCAGCTTCAGCTCATCGGTGACGTGGAGCAGCTCGTGCAGCACGAAGTGCAGGTCGCGCAGCGGCGGGGTGTACTGGGGCATCGGTGGAACTCCCTGAGAAACGTCGAAAGACCGAGAAGGCGAACAGGAACCGGTGCTCAGCGCCGCGTCGACGCGGCCTTCGGGGCACGCGGCGTGCGCGGTGCGGGGGCAGGCGCGGGCGTGCTGGCGTAGTGCGCCAGCACGCGTTCGAAGCCGTTGCGGGCGCGGTCGAGCGCGCCGGGGATGCGCAGGAAGCGCGCGTCGTGGTGCAGCGCCAGGATCAGGCCGTGCACCTCGAACAGCATCTGCGTGGGCTCGGTCTCGGCGCGCAGGTGGCCGGCCTCGACGGCCTGGACGATGGCGCGCTCGAGCGCGGCGTGCCAGGCACGCACCATCTCGGCCAGCGCATCGCGCACGGGGCCCGGCCGGTCGTCGAACTCGACGGCGCCGCTGATGTAGATGCAGCCTGCCTCGAGCTCGACGCTCACGCGCCGCACCCAGCGTTCGAACAGCGCGCGCAGGCGCGGCAGGCCGCGCGGCTCGCGGATCGCGGGAAAGAACACTTCCTCCTCGAAGCGCGCGTGGTACTCGCGAATGACCGAAATCTGCAGCTCTTCGCGCGAGCCGAAGTGGGCGAAGACGCCCGACTTGCTCATGTGCGTCACCTCGGCCAGCGCGCCGATCGACAGCCCTTCCAGCCCCATGTGCGAGGCCAGCGCCAGCGCGGCGTCGAGGATGGCGGCCTTGGTCTGCTGGCCCTTGGGCTGCGGGCTGCGGCCGTTGGCCTTGGCCGCGGCGCGCGCGGGGCGGTCCTGGATGAGGGGTTCGGTCACGGCGGCGAAGGTGGGTGTCGGGATCGGTCGGCCGAAAAAGATCGAACGATCGTTCTATTCTGCATGCCGATGGCGCCGCGCCGGGCCCGGACGCCCGTGATTTTTTAGGGTCACCGTTCTAGGCCTGCCCGCCGCAGCTTGACCTGCCGGCGGCAGCGCCGGGGGCGATGGTTTAACCTTCGCCCATGGACGTGCTGCAGCTCGATGTCTCGGGCCGTCCGCAGGCGTGGATCAACCCGCGCGAGGCGGCCGTGCTGTACGCCAGCGATGCGGTCGCGTGGACCCTGGGCCACGCGTTCCACACGCTGCGCGGCGGAATCCAGCGCTCGACAGGTCGCCAGAGCCGCATCGAGGTGCACCCCATCGTCGCCGTGCGCGGCGCCATTCCCAGCCGCGCCTGGCGCACCGCGCCCACACTGTCCAACCCCAAGCTGTTCGCGCGCGACCGCAACGTCTGCGCCTATTGCGGCGGCCACTTCGGCTTCGACGAGTTGACGCGCGAGCACATCGTGCCCGTGTCGCGGGGCGGCAAGGACAGCTGGATGAACTGCATCACCGCCTGCCGCCCCTGCAACGGCCACAAGGGCAACCGCCTGCCCGAAGAAGCCCGGATGTCGCTGCTCTACCTGCCCTACGTGCCGAGCCTGCACGAGGACATGATCCTGCGCGGCCGGCGCATCCTGGCCGACCAGATGGATTTCCTGCTGGCCTCGGTGCCGCGCAGCTCGCGCCTGCACGGCTGAACCGCCAGCTCACCACACCGACCACCATGAACCGCACCTCGCGCATCACCGCGGCGCTGGCCATCGCCCTGGCCGCCGGCGCCTGCAGCACCACCAGCCCCGATGTCGTGTCGCGCCACGAAGCGCAGCGCCTGTCGTCGGTGCAGGACGCGGTGGTGCTGAATTCGCGGCCGGTGGTCGTGGACGGCACGCAGTCGGGCATCGGCGCCACCGCCGGCGGCGTGGTCGGCGGCATCGCCGGCAGCAGCGTCGGCGGCAGCCGCGAGGCAGCGGTGGTCGGCATCCTCGGCGCCGTGGTCGGCGGCGTCGTCGGCAACGTCGTCGAGCGCACGGCGACGCGCGAGGAAGCGGTGGAGATCATCGTGCAGCTGAAGAACGGCGACCGCCGTTCGGTGGTGCAGGCGCGCGCCAGCGAGAGCTTCGCGCCCGGCGACGCCGTGATCCTGGTGTCCACCGGCGGCCGGGTGCGCGTGACCAAGGCGCCGCCCGTCGTCGCACCGGCCCAGCCCGGCGCCGCGCCGGCCGCCGCGCAGCCGGGCGGCACGCTGCCCGCGGCCAAGACCTGAGCGGGCGGCGCGACGCGCCCGGCGTCGCGCACGACAGGCCCGCCGGCCGCGCGCCCTTGCCGGCCGCAGCCGCAATCGCGGCGCCGCGCCGGCCCGCCGCCGGGATCAGCCGCGCCCGGCCGGGCTCAGCGCCGGGGCGCGGACGTCGTCGGCCGCACCGGCCACGTCGAGCAGCCGTGCCAGCAGCGGCGGCAGCTCCTCCAGCGTGTTCTGCTTGTACAGCGCCTGCCAGCGGCCGCCCGCCTCGGCCTCGAGTTCGGGCGGCAGGTTGCCCGAGCTCAGCACCAGCGGCAGGCCCGGACGCGCCGCGCTGGCGGCACGCACGATCTCGAGGCCCGAGACGCCCGGCATGTTCAGGTCGGTGACGACGGCGTCGAAGCCGTGGTCCGGGCGGCGCACGCGCTCCAGCGCCTGCTGCGCGTCGGTCAGCGCGGTGACGCGCCAGCCCTTGAGCTCCAGCAACTGCTGCACCATGCTCGTCATCACCTCGTCGTCGTCGACGTAGAGCACGTGGCGGCCGCCGCCGCTGGGCACCTCGTGCGCGGGGCTGGCGGGCGCCTGCGCGACGGGCTCGCCTTCGGGCAGCCACAGGTGGAAGGTGCAGCCCGCGCCCGGTGTCGACACCAGCGACACCGCCCCGCCGTGCGCCCCGACGATGCCGTGCACCACCGCCAGGCCGAGGCCCGTGCCTTCGCCTGCCGGCTTGGTGGTGAAGAAGGGTTCGAAAACGCGCGGCTGGTGCGCCGGGTCGATGCCGGGGCCGTCGTCGGCGACGCTCAGGTCGATGTAGCGCCCGGGCGCCAGGCCCAGCGCCGCGGCCTCGCCCGCGCGGGCGGTGACGGCACGCGCGCCGATGGTGATGCGCCCGCCGCGCGCGCCCATCGCCTGCCAGGCGTTGGTGACGAGGTTGAGCAGCACCTGGGCGATCTGCGTCGTGTCGGCGTACAGGTACAGCGGCTCGGGCGGCAGTGCGATCTCGAGCCGGATGCCCGCCGGCAGCGTGGCCTTGAGCAGCGCCACCGCCTCGTCGACCAGCGGCGCCAGCTCGACGTGCGCACGCTGGCCCGGCTGGCGGCGCGCGAACGCCAGCAGCTGGCGCACCATGTCGCGCGCCCGCTCGCCCGACTTGCGGATCTGCGCCAGGTTGTGGCGCGCCGGGTGGTCGGGCGCCGTGGCCGCCTCGGCCAGCGCGGCGTTGCCCAGGATGCCGGCGACGACGTTGTTGAAGTCGTGCGCCAGCCCGCCGGCCAGCACGCCGATGGCCTCGAGCTTCTGCGCCGCCCACAGCTGGGCCTCGCTGCGGTGCAGCGCCGCCTGCTGCTGCTTGCGTTCGCTGATGTCGCGCACGAAGGCGGCGAACATCGGCTGGCCGCCGTCGGCCAGCTGGCTGAAGGCGATCTCGACCGGCAGCTCGGTGCCGTCCTTGCGCAGCGCCGAAGTCTCGGTGGCGCGCCAGTCGAGCTTGCGCCGGCCGCTCGCCAGGTAGCGCCGCATGCCGCGCCGGTGCGGCTCACGCAGCCGCTCGGGCTGCACCATCGCCAGCGGCGCGCCCAGCAGCTCGGCCGGCTTCCAGCCGAACACCTCCTCGACCGCCGGGTTGGCGAAGCGGATGATGTCGTCGGCGCCGACGATGAGCACCGCGTCGGTGGTCGTGGCCCACAGGCTGCGGTAGCGCTGCTCGGTGGCCTGCAGCGTCGATTCGAAGTGCAGCAGCGCCGCCTGCAGCGCGGCGCTGCGGCCGGCCTGCTCGGTGGCGCGCAGCTGCTGCAGCCGCATCTCGAGCAGGTCGGCCACGGTGCCGGCCAGATCGGCCAGCACCGCGCGGCCGGCCTCGCCCAGGCTGCGCGCCCGCCGGTCGAGCACGCACACCGTGCCGAGCACCGCGCCGTGGAAGACGATGGGGTGGCCGAAGTAGGCGCGGATGCCCATGCTGCCGAAGACCAGCGCGTTGTCGCTGAGCAGCGCCTCGGTGGTGGTGTCCGGGAACTCGAGCAGGTCATCGCCGCCCATCGCGTGGGCGCAGAAGGCGTCGGGCAGCGAGGTCTCGGTGGCGTCCCAGCCGTGGCGGGCGCGAATCCACTGGCGGTCGTGCGCGACGAAGGTCACCAGCGCGATCGGCATCGCGGTGGCCTCGGCCGCGATGCGCACCAGCCGGTCCAGCGGCGGGTCGGCGTCGGCGTTGAGCAAGTTCAGGCGGCGCAGCCAGTGCAGCCGCGCCGAACCGGGGTCGCCGTCTGCTTCGATCATGGGCCTCGTCGTCTCCCGCCGCGCCTGCGCAGCGGTTGCAGCATAGCCGGGCATACGGGATGCCGCGAGGGCCGCCGCGGCGCACGCCGCGGTGCCGCGTGAACTAGGGAACACCCCGAGGATGGCCTCGTCCGGACGCGGCGTAATCGACCACACCCCCACAGGAGTTCGCATGCGCAAGACCCGTGTCCTGGCCCTGTTCTCCATCGCCCTGCTGCTGCTGGGTGCCTGCGCCACCGGGCCGAGCACCGGTCCGATGGGCTTCTTCGTCACGGGCAGCACGCCGGGCCGCGGCGGCGACCTGGGCGGGCTCGCCGGCGCCGACGCCCACTGCCAGCGCCTGGCCGCGGCCGCGGGCGCGGGCAACCGCACCTGGCGGGCCTACCTCAGCGTGTCGCCCACCTTCGCCCAGGGCAGCACGCCGGCGGTGCCGGCCATCAACGCGCGCGACCGCATCGGCAAGGGCCCCTGGTACAACGCCCGCGGCGTGCTCATCGCGCGCGACGTCGAGCACCTGCACAACGGCAACGCCATCAGCAAGGAGACGGCGCTCGACGAGCGCGGCAACGTGATCAAGGGCCGCGGCGACACGCCCAACGAACACGACATCCTCACCGGCTCGCGCGCCGACGGCACCGCCTTCGCGCCGCAGACCGACACCACCTGCCGCGCATGGACCAGCAGCAGCGACGGCTCGGCCATCGTCGGCCACCACGACCGCATCGGCCCGCTGCCCGAGGTCTGGGCGCGGTCGTGGAACTTCGCGCACCAGACCGCCGGCTGCAGCCCGCAGGCGCTGGTGACCACCGGCGGCTCCGGCCGCTTCTACTGCTTCGCGGCCGATTGACCGCCGCTGCCCGGCGGCACCGGCGGCGGCGCACGGGCCGACCGCGCGCCGCCGCGATCGCCGTGCGCTTGCGGCGTTAGCCGCCGCGCCTGGCCGAGCCGGAGATGCACGAGACGCTGGCCGATGCGGTGCTGGTGCTGCACGTCGGCGTCGTCGTCTTCGTGATCGGCGGGCTGCTTGCGGTGCTGCTGGGCAACCCGCTCGGCTGGCGCTGGGTGAACGCACGGGCGTTCCGATATGCGCACCTGGGCGCCATCGGCTGCGTCGTCGCCGAGTCGTGGCTCGGCATCGCCTGCCCGCTGACGACGCTGGAAGCGTGGCTGCGCCTGCAGGCCGGCGGCACGGTCGACGCGCAGGGCTTCATCGCCGGCTGGCTGCAGCGCCTGCTGTTCTGGACCGCGCCGACCTGGGTCTTCACCCTGGCCTACACCGCCTTCGGCGCGCTGGTGGCCTGGGCCTGGTGGCGTTTTCCGCCGCGCCGCGGCCCGCGCTGACGCCGCTTCCCACCAAAACCCCACCCCGAGGCGGCGCGCGGCGCAAGGGCTGCACATGCGGGCTTCACGGGATGGGCGGCACCACACGGCACGGCTAGCGTCGACCCCTTCGTCCGAGCCGACCCCTGCCCGCCGCCCATGCCTGACGCCGCTGCCCATCGCGCCCGCACCCCGATCCTCGCCCTTGCGCTGGCCGCCCTGACCGCGGCCGGCGGCACGCACGCCGCGCCAGCCGCCTGCGCGGTGCTGCCGGCCGCCGAGGCGTCGTCGGCCATCGGGGCGCGCCTGGCCAGCAACGTCCGGCGCGAGAGCCGCCCCACGGCCAGCAACGGCCACGACCACCACACGCTGTGCGGCTGGTTCCCGGCCGGCTACGACATCGCCAAGGCCGACGCGCCGCCGCCGCACGGGGTGCAGCTCTCGCTGCACGCGCTGCGCAACCCGGCCGACGCCAAGAAGTTCCACGGCCTGGCCGTCGAGACCACGCAGGAACGCGCCAAGGCCACCGGCGGCAAGGTCGCCACGCCCAGCGGCGCCGGCGAGGCGGCGCTGGTCGAGACCCGCAGCATCGGCGGCGTGCAGGTGGCCACGCTGCACTTCGTCAAGGGCAGCGTCGCGGCGCAGATCCAGGTGTGGAGCCGCGAGGGCCGGGCCACCGACACGGCCACCTCGCTGGCGCGCATGGTCGCCAGCCGCATCTGAGGTGACGTCTGCCGCAGCCGGATCCGTCGCCGCATCCGATCCTGCAGCCGATGCCGCGTCCGACGGCGGACCGCCCGCCCCGGGAACCGCGGTTGCCCGGCCGCGCGCTGCCCCGCCCATGACCGACCCCGACACGCCACCGCAGCCGCCCACCGCGGCCGACGCCCATCCCGACGGCACGGTCGTGAGCGGCGGCGGGGCGATGGGGGCGGCGATCCGCGCCTTCGACTGGTCGCGCACGCCGCTGGGCCCCATCGCCCGGTGGCCACACAGCCTGCGCACCGTGGTGCGGCTGATGCTCGAGTCGCGCTACGCGATGTGGCTGGCCTGGGGGCCCGAACTCAGCTTCTTCTGCAACGACGCCTACCGGCCGACGCTGGGCGTCAAGGAACACTTCATCGGCGCGCCGGCCAGCCGGGTGTGGGCCGAGATCTGGCCCGAGATCGGTCCGCGCATCGCCCACGTGCTGGAACACGGCCAGGCCACCTGGGACGAAGGCTTGCTGCTGTTCCTGCAGCGCCGCGGCTGGCCCGAGGAGACGTACCACAGCTTCTCGTACAGCCCGGTGCGCGGCGACGACGGCCGCGTGCAGGGCATGCTGTGCGTCGTCACCGAGGACACCGAGCGCGTGGTGGAAGAACGGCGCAGCGCCGCGCTGGCGCGCATGGCCGGCGCCACGCGCCACGGCGACGGCGTGGTGCAGGCCTGCCTGCGCACGCTGTCGGCGCTGGTCGGCAGCGGGCACGACGTGCCCTTCGCCGCCGCCTGGCTGCTCGACGACGGCGGTACGCGGCTGCGCCTGGCGGCCAGCGCCGGGCTCGGCGACGCGGCCACGCTGCCGGGCGAGATCGACCTCGACGCCGGCAAGGCACCGGCCGACTGCGCCGCGCTGCTGGCGGTGGCGCGCGGCAGCGCCCCGCACGACGACATCGCCGACGCGACCGCACTCGCCGGCACGCAGCCGCTGGCGCCCTGGGGCGAGCCGGCGCAACGCGCGCGCGTGCTGGCACTGGGCCGGTCGTCCGGCGCCGAGTCGCGGCCCGTCGGCGTGGTCCTGCTGGGCATCAGCAACCGGCTGCCGTTCGAAGCGGGCACGCAGCGTTTCCTGTCGCTGGCCGCTTCACAGGTGGCCAACGCCGTGGCCGAGGCCCGAGCCTACGAGGAGGAGGCGGCGCGGGCGCGTGCGCTCGAGGAGCTCGACCGCGCCAAGTCGACCTTCTTCGCCAACGTCAGCCACGAACTGCGCACGCCGCTGGCGCTGATCCTGTCGCCGCTGGACGAACTGCTGGCCCAGGCCGACGGCGCGGGCGACGCGCCGGCGCCCGACGGGGCCCCGGCCACGCGCGAGCTGCTCGCCGTGGCCCGGCGCAACGGCGCGCGGCTGCAGCGCCTGGTGAACACGCTGCTCGATTTCTCGCGCATCGAGGGCGGGCGCATGCAGGGCGCCTTCGAGGCCACCGACCTCGCGACCGTGACGGCAGACCTGGCGAGCCTGTTCCGCTCGCTGGTCGAACGCGCCGGGCTCACCTTCGTCGTCGACTGCCCGCCGCTGCCGCAGCCGGTGTGGGTGGACCGGCTGATGTGGGAGAAGGTGATGCTCAACCTCCTGTCCAACGCCTACAAGTTCACCTTGAGCGGGCGCATCGAGGTTCGGCTGCGCAGCGTCGGCGCGCAGGCCGTGCTGACCGTCAGCGACACCGGCAGCGGCATTCCGCCCGAAGCGCAGGCGCGGCTGTTCGAGCGCTTCTACCGCGTGCCCTCCGAAGGCGGCAGCAGCCGGTCGATCGAAGGCAGCGGCATCGGTCTGGCGCTGGTGGCCGAGCTCGTGCACCTGCACGGCGGCGGCGTCGGCGTGGACAGCAGCCCGGGCCAGGGCAGCACGTTCTCGGTGCGGCTGCCGTTCGGCCACGCCCACCTGCCGCCGGCACAGCTGCGCCACACCACGCCGGCGCCGGCCGGCGCGCATTCGCCGGCCGTCGACGTGTGGCTGGAGGAAGTGCAGGCCTGGGGCGGCGGCAGCGCAGACGCACCCGGCGAACGGGACGACGGCGAGGCCAGTGGCGGCATCGCCGACGCCAGCCGCGACCACCAGCCCGCCGAGCCTGCCACCGGGCGCGCGGTCGGGGCGGATGCGCCCACCATCGTCATCGCCGACGACAACGCCGACATGCGGCTGTACCTGCAGCGCCTGCTGGCGCGCGAGCACCGCGTGCTGGCCGCTGCCGACGGCGCCGAGGCGCTGGCCCTGGCAGCCAAGGGCGGTGTCGATCTCGTGCTAAGCGACGTGATGATGCCGCGCATCGACGGCTTCGAACTGCTGCGCCGGCTGCGCGCGATGCCGGCGACGCGCACGCTGCCGGTCATCCTGCTGTCGGCGCGCGCCGGCGACGAGGCGCGCATGGCGGCGCTGGAAGCCGGCGCCGACGACTACCTCACCAAGCCGTTCCAGGCGCGCGAGCTGCTGGCGCGCGTGCAGGGTACGGTGGCCCTGGCGCGGGCGCGCTCGGCGCTGACCGACATCGACGACGCGCTGCGCGCCAGCGAGTCGCGCCACCGCTTCCTGCTGCGGTTGGACGAGGCCACGCGCGACCTGGCCGATCCGCACGCCATCCTCGCCACCGCCACCACGCTGCTGGGCGAGCAGACCGCCGCCGACCGCTGCATCTATGCCCTGATCGACCCGGACGAGCGCGCCGTCGACGTGCGCGGCTGCTGGGTGCGCGACCCCGGCGCCATGCCGCCGCTGGCCGGCCGCTTCGAGCTCGACCACTTCGGCCTGGCGCGGCTGGACCTGTACCGCCGCGGCGAGGCCTTCCAGGTGGACGACGCCACCACCGACCCGCGCCTGGCGGAGCAGCGCGAGGCCTACACCGACATCGGCGTGATCGCCAACCTGTCGGTGGGGCTGCTGCTGCGCGGCCGACTGGCCGCCACCATCGCGCTGCACCAGGCCCGCCCGCGGCGCTGGACGGCCAGCGAGCGCGAGCTGCTGCTGGCGGTGGCGCGGCGCTGCTGGGACACGCTCGAGCGCGCGCGTTCGCAGGCCGAGCTGCGGGAACGGGCCGCGCGCGACCGCTTCCTGGTCGACCTCGACGCGGCGTTCCGCCAGCTGGCCGACCCGCAGGCCATCGTCGAACACGCGGTGCAGCAGCTGGCCCGGCACCTGGGCGTCGGGCACGTGGCGTGGCTGGCGCACGACCCGGCCGATCCTGCGGCGCCGCCGGATGCCGAGTCCGGGCCTGAGCGCCTGCGCACCGTGGCTGCCTGGGGCGCGCGGCCGGCCGCCGGCACCCAGGCGACCTTGCGCGTGCCAGTGCGCTCGGAACGTGGTCTGGAACTCGTGGTCGAGCTGCTGGCCGGCGACGCCGGAGACGGAGGTGGGGCGGCCGGCGCGACCGGGGCGCGGGGTGGCGATCCGGTCGACCTGGACCTGATCCAGGCGGCCGCGCTCCGTGCCCAGCAGGCGGCACAGCGTGTCGAGGCGCTGCGTGCGCTGGGCCAGAGCGAAGCACGCTTCCGCGAGCTGGCCGAGGCCATGCCGCAGATCGTCTTCACGACGCGGCCCGACGGCCGCATCGAGTACGTCAACCGCCAGTGGACGGCCTACACCGGCAGCCCGCTCGCCAGCATGGCCGACCTGAGCGCCGTCGTGCACCCCGACGACGTGCCGGCGCTCGAGCAGGCCTGGAGCCAGTCACGCGCCGCGGCGACGACGCTCGCCGCTGAATTCCGCCTGCGCCGCCGCGACGGCGAGTTCCGCTGGGTGCTGACGCGCGCCGTGCCGGTGCGCGACGAGGCGGGCCACGTCACGCGCTGGTACGGCACGGCGACCAACATCGATTTCCAGAAGCGCCAGGCCGAGACGCTCAAGCGCGCCCACGACGCGCTGCAGGACGCGCACCGCCGCAAGGACGAGTTCCTGGCCACCCTGGCGCACGAGCTGCGCAACCCGCTGGCGCCGCTGCGCAATTCGCTCGCGCTGCTGCATCTGTCGGGCGAAGGCGGCCCCACCGACCGGGTGCGCGCCATGATGCAGCGCCAGGTGGACCACCTCGTGCGGCTGGTGGACGACCTGCTGGACGTGTCGCGCATCAACGCCGGCAAGATCGTGCTGCAGAAGCAGCCGGTGACGCTGCAGTCGGTGCTGGCCAGCGCCATCGACAACAGCCGCCCGGCGCTCGACGCCGCCGGCCACCGCCTGCTGCGCGGGTGGCCCGACGACCCGCTGTTCGTCGACGGCGACGCGGTGCGCCTGGTGCAGGTGTTCGGCAACCTGCTCAACAACGCGGTGCGCTACACGCCGCGCGGCGGCACCATCCGCATCGACGCCAGCCCCGAGGGCGGGCAGGCGGTGATCACGGTGGCCGACGACGGCATCGGCATCGGGCCCGAGATGCTGCCGCGGGTGTTCGAGCTGTTCACGCAAGGCGACAGCGGACGCGCCGGCGCCGGCGGCCTGGGCATCGGGCTCAACCTCGTGCGCAACCTGGTCGAGCTGCACGGCGGCCGCGTGGATGCACAAAGCGCAGGCGCCGGCCGCGGCAGCACCTTCACCGTGCAGCTGCCGCTGACCAACCACCGGCCTGCGACCGGCGGCGCAGCGCCGGCTGCCGCGCCCGCCGCCGCGGCGCCGCCGTCCGCGCTGCTGCGCGTGCTGGTGTGCGACGACAACCAGGACGCGGCCGACACGCTGGGGCAGCTGCTGGGCTTCCTCGGCGTCGAGCCGCGCGTGGTGTACGACGGGGCCTCGGCCGTGGCGGTGCTGCCCGAATTCCGGCCGCAGCTGGTGCTGCTGGACCTGGGCATGCCCGGCATGGACGGCTACGCCACGGCGCGCGCGCTGCGCGAGCGGCCCGAGGGCCAGCGCGCCTTCATCGTCGCGCTCAGCGGCTGGGGCCAGCGGCAGGACCGCGAGAAGAGCGCCGCCGCCGGCTTCGACCGGCACCTGGTCAAGCCCATCGACGAGCAGGCGCTGCAATCGCTCATCCACGAGACCGCCGGACGGCCCGCGCTGCACGACAATCCGGCCCTTCGAGACGGGACGGTGCCCTGACGGCGCCGAGCCGCGCGACGTCACGAGGAGGAACATCGCGATGAAGCCCCTGCAGCGGATCAGGACCCACCTCCCGGGCCTGGACGAGGTGCTGAACGGCGGCCTGATGGAATCGGGCGTGTATTTCATCCAGGGCGGCCCTGGTGCGGGCAAGACCACCCTGGCCAACCAGCTGTGCTTCCTGCATGCGCAGCAGGGCGGGCGGGCGCTGTACATGACGCTGCTCGCCGAGTCGCACGCGCGCATGCTGCAGCACCTGAGCCGGCAGTCGTTCTTCGACGCCGGCGCCATCGGCAGCCGCATCGCCTACGTCAGCGGCTACCGCGAGCTCGACGGCGGCCAGCTCAAGAACGTCATCGCGCTGCTGCGCGCCGAACTCACCCGCCACCGCGCCAGCCTGCTGGTGCTGGACGGTCTGGTGCTGCCGCAGGCCGCCGGGCCCGAGGACGACGCCCAGCTCAAGGAGTTCGTGCACGAGCTGCAGAGCCTGGCCTCGCTGCTGGGCTGCAACGTGCTGCTGCTCACCAGCGGCCGCGGCCGCAGCGTGGCGGCCGAGCAGACCATGGTCGACGGCATCTTCACGCTCGAGGACCGTGCCTTCGGCCTGCGCAACGAGCGCCTGTTCGAGGTGAGCAAGTTCCGTGGCGCCGCGCCGCTGCGCGGCAAGCATTCGTTCTGCATCACCGACGACGGCGTGCGCATCTTTCCCCGGCTGGAGTCGATCTGGGACGACGGCGTGCCCATCGAGGCGACCTCGGGCACGATGACCAGCGGCCTGCCGTCGTTCGACGCGCTGTTCCGTGCCGGCGCACCGCAGGCCGGCACCGCCACGCTGGTGCAGGGCGCCAGCGGCTCGGGCAAGACGCTGCTGGGGCTGCAGTTCCTGCAGCCCTGCTCGGCCGACGACCGCGGCTACCTGCTGGCCTTCCACGAAGACGCGGCGCTGCTGCGCACCATGGCCGGCGGCATCGGCCTGGACCTGGCCGGGCGCATGGCCGCGGGGCACGTGGAGGTGGCCTGGTGCGCTGCCGACCGCCACGCGCTCGACCAGCTCGGCCACCAGCTGCTGGGCGCCGTCGACCGGCTGAAGGCCCGGCGCGTGGTGATCGACTCGCTCGGCGGCTTCGCGGCGACGGCGGTGTTCGCCGAGCGGGGCTACCGCTTCATCGCCGCGCTGCTGGGCGAGCTGCGCCGGCGGGGCGCCAGCACGCTGCTGCTGAGCGACGCCGACGCGCTGACGGCGCAGGGCGTGGGCGACCTGGCGAAGGGGCTGCCGGCGCTCGCGGACCACGTCGTGCAGCTGAGCGTGGAAGGCGAGCTGCGCTCGCTGCAGATCGGCAAGGCGCGCGGCCAGGCCTTCGACCCGAGCCGCCGCGCCCTGCGCATCGGCGGGGATGGCCTGTCGATTGCCGGGGCTTCGTCGTGACGGGTTCGAGGGCCGGGGCGATGGCGTCACCCGAAGAAAAGACGTTGCTGCTGGTGGAAGACGAGTTCGGCCTCGCCGAGGTGCTGCAGCTGATGCTCGAGGTGGAAGGCTGGCGCGTCGTGGTCGCCAACCACGGCCGCCACGCGCTGGAACGGCTGGGCGGCACCGTGCCCGACATGGCGCTCATCGACTACATGATGCCGGTGATGAACGGCGCCGCGCTCGGCCGTCTGCTGCGCGACGACCCGCGCACCGCGCGCATCCCGATCGTCATGATGAGCGCCGCCGACGAGAACGAGGTGCGGCGCGAGTTCAGCGGCTACGACGCCTTCCTGCACAAGCCTTATCGCGCCGACGACCTGAGCGCGCTGCTGCGCCGCGTGCTGGCCGAGACGGCCGGGCGCGTCGCCGACGACGGCAGCGAACGCCGCCCGCCCGCATCGTCCGCCCGCACCAGCCTCATCGACGCGATGCGCCGGCTGCTCACCGGGCGGCCGTTGCGACCGGCCTGAAGGCCACGCCGCCGAAGTCGGCCGTCGAAGTCGATGGCTTCGACGATCGCGACCCGGCCGCCGGGTCCGTTCCCGCCACCGGCCCCGCGCCTGCCGGCCGAGCACCTTGCACCGCGCACGGCCCGGCGCCCACTCCCACCCGAATGCCATGGACGACTACAAGCAGCACACCGCCCATCTGCCGCCGCCCGTCTTCGTGCCGCTGCCCGACTACCGGCGCTACCCGCCCGAGCAGATGGCCGAACGCGCCGAGGCCTTCCATGCCGAGATGCGCCGCCGCCGCAGCACGCGCCACTTCTCGACCGAACCGGTGCCGCGCCGGCTGATCGAGCTGGCCATGCTGACGGCCGGCACGGCGCCGTCGGGCGCACACCGCCAGCCGTGGCGCTTCGTCGCCATCGACGACCCGGCGCTCAAGGCCACCCTGCGCGCCGCGGCCGAAGCCGAGGAGCTGGAGACGTACCGCAAGCGCATGACCGACGAATGGCGCGAGGCGCTGCATCCGCTGGGCACCGACCACGTCAAGACGCACATGACCGACGCGCCCTGGCTGGTGGTGCTGTTCGCCGAGAAGTACGGCATCAAGCCCGACGGCAGCCAGCGCAAGAACTACTACGTCGACGAGAGCGTGGGCATCGCCGCGGGGCTGTTCATCGCCGCCGTGCACCACATGGGCCTGGTCACGCTGACGCACACGCCCAACCCGATGGCCTTCCTGCGCGACACGCTGGGGCGCGGCAGCCACGAGAAGGCGGTGATGGTGTTCCCGGTGGGCTATCCCGCGCCCGACGCGCAGGTGCCCGATCTGGAGCGCCTGCCCGCCGATGCCTTCATCCAGTGGAACGTGCCTGGAGCGGCGCCCGCGCCAGGATGAACGGCCGCGTGTCCTTGCCGCGCGAGCCGTGGCGCTCGACCGCCTCGATCGACAGCCCATGGCGCTGCATCGCCGCGCACAGCCCCGCCTGATCGAGCTTCAGCACCGGCGGCGCCTTGCCCACCAGGCGCATCAGCGGCAGCACCACGTGCGGGATCAGCGGGTTTCCTCAGCTCCTCAACCTGCGCTCACTGGGCTGGGCGGCTCAAGTTGCCGGTGACAGGCGAGTCAGCGTCAGCCAGCTGGCCTTGCTGCAGCTGAACCGCCAGCGGGACCCGTCGGGTGCAGCGCAGATGGCCGCCTTGACCTCACCAGCCTCGAGCTCGTCCTCTTGGACAAGTTCGAGCACATGACGGACCAGCCAGACGACCCTGAAATACGAGACCACCAACGTCTCGTCCGGTGTGATGGGCCCGGCCGCGGCCTGCCACAGCTGCTCGCGATCGAAGAACCAGGCCGGGAGGGTTCCCTCGGCTAGCGTCTCGTAGAACCCAAGCCATCCCTCGCGCTCCGGCCACTCCAGTTGGTAGGTCTGCTTCGCATGCTCGGAAAGAGGCTCGTACCACTCCTGCCACTGCAGGAAGTACGACTCGCCGAGCCCCATCCTCCAGCCGAGCGTTCCCCATGGGATCAGAGGGAAGGCCATCCATGGCGGGGTCATGAGAGGTGCGGCTTCGGGGGTGGGGAGGCCGGGTGCCATCACGCCGCCGCCAGAGCGCGCGCCACCTCGTCTGCGTCGGTTGCGCCCACGACGTAGTGCGTGCCATCCACGGTCCGGAAGCTCACGTGGGGCCCATCGCCGTAGACGACGAAAGTGCGCTTGCCGCCCGATCCGCGGAACCAGCCGGCAGAGTAGCCGGGCAGGCCGATGCCATTGGTCCGCAGCCACAGGGACGGCCTGTCATGCGCATCGTGCGCCACGATGCTGGCCCGGTCGATGCGCGACAGGTCGATCGTCTGCCTATACAGGGAGCCGCGAATCACGAGACGGCCTTCGCCATCGATCTCAGCACGACTCACCCGCATGGAGCCCAGCAGGGCGACGCCGACGACGATGATGAGGCTGCATGCAACCACCGCGGGCCACGCGCTCGAGCCGCCTTGTGCATGCCCAAACTCCCACCAGGTGGCGCCGCCGATCAACAGCAGCGGCAGCGCGAGTAGAAGGGCGCCTCCCCATGCATAGGCTGGCGAGCCAACCGGTACGGTCCACGACATTGCGGCGGCCCTTCTTGTCTCCTGGCAACGGCTGGAAGTGTGCGCCGGCGCAAGACACAGTTCAAACCCGTGGCTGCCTGAGGCGAGAGGCCTTGGTTGTGCCGGTGCACAGTCCCGGAACGGCTGCTCCCAGCAAGGCCCCCGTCGTGGCGATGCAGGCGAGCGCACGGCGCCTACTCCATTGACCCACGAAGACCTCGATCGACGCCCGACTCGACGCCCCGCAGGCAGCCATCGTTGCGCTCGCCGCGGCCGTCCCGCCGGAGCGCGCCGGCGTGGCGAGGGCGTTGCTTCACGCAGGCGCGCTTGACGTGGAGGCCGTCGGCGGGACCGCCGGCGATGTGGAGCGTGCGACTGTCTTCGCCAGGGTGCTGCAGGCGCGGCCGGCACTAACCGAATCTTCGGACAGTGGCCTCCGGCACCTGAATCGGCAGCGTAGGCCGTCGGCTTCAGTGCTACGAAGTCGGGGCAACCGATGTCGGGAGAGGGTCGGGCTCAGCCGGTCGTCTCAAGGAGAAGCAGTCGTTCCCGGACCGTGCCGTGAGCAGCCTTGCTCGAGCGACCGGTCCAGGAGGCCCAGCGGTCATCCTTGTGCCATCACGCCCCCACCCGACCTTGCGCGCATCCTCATGCGCACGTCATCTGGCTTGTGGGGCAGCCTCCCTGAACCGCCGAGCCTCAGCCCGCATCCCGGTGGCGATGGCCTCCCAGGTGTGGCCCGGGAAGCCCTTCGGCAGCCGGTCCTCCACCGCCGTCAACGTGGGCTCGACACGTTCGACCAGCGCCTGCATGGCCTCCCAGACGGCCGGCCCGCCGTGCTTCATCGCCAGTTGGTGCCAGTGGCGCGGCTGGATCGTCTCCAGCTTGTAGTGCGCGTTCTTGGCACGCATCGCCATCGCGAGGCCGGCCTGCTTCCGGTTGAACCGGTTGGGGCCCGCGCCGAAGTACGGCCACATCGACAGGATGTCGTACAGCGGCGTCATCACGTAGCTGTCGCCCGGCTGCAGGAAGATCGAGTAGTTCTTGGCATGGCCATCGGTCGCGGCCATCAGCCAGAAGGCGAGCTGGGTCAGCTGGAACGCCAGCCGATCCTGTTGCGGGTCGGCGCTGCCGGCCAGCAGTTGCAGGCACTTCGCCATGCCCGGCCCGCCGTCGGCTTCGTACTTGAGCCGGGGCGGCACACCGAGCGCCTGGCAGAAGTCCTCCTGCGGCAGCCTGGCAATCCAGGCGCCACCGTCCATCCAGGCGCGGTCGAAGCGTTCGACGACGAGCACGTTCTCGTCGCCGAACCTGGCCATCGTCGTCTGCGCCACCGGCAGCCCGAGCTCGGCGACGATTTGCGCACAGACCCATTCGTTCGGCACCGAGTCGGACAGGTCGACGCGACGTGAACCACCCACCAGGCCGAGCGGCAGCTTGAAGATGTGCGTCGTCGGCGTGGCGCCGTGGGGCCTGCACCAGCGACCCTTGTGGCGCGTGAACGCGGTCTTCTCCTGCGCGCCAGCGATCGAGATGCGGAACAGGTCGTCGTCCTGCTGCAGCGCACCCGGCCCGGCGGGGGCAGAGACGGCGCGCAGGATCTCTTCGATCTGACGTTCGCTCAGCGGCTCGCAGTCGACGCGGTTCCATCCGATCGGCTCGTTGGCTTGCGGCAAGAGCTGCACGGCTCCGACACAGTCGCGCCCGATCGCTTCCAGCAGCGAGAAGGCGTCGGTGTCCTGGGTCCCGAAACGACGGCTCAGGCGTTCGCGGATGCGGTCGTTGTCGGGCAGCAGGTTGTCGAAATAGTGCGCGACGACGTCGCCGCGCACCTCGCGCGACGCGGTGACCGGCAGCGACAGCGATAGCGACCGGACCTTCGGCGAGCCGATCCAGCTGGCGGCGTAGGTGAAGGCGTGCGTGGCGCGATCGACGGTCCAGGTGCCGACGAGCTCACCGTTCATCCAGGCGTTCAGCGCCGTGGTCACCAGGTCCCCTTCTTGGCCGGGATGACGACGGCGGCCCGCGCGGGTTCGGGCCTTGCCGGCTTTGGGGCCCTACGCCCCTTGGCGGGGGTCGTGGCAGCCGGCCGGGCGGTCGGCTTCGCGCCGCGCGGCTTCGGCGTTTCGGCAATGGTCACCGGCGGCGTGGCGTCGGCCACATGCAGATGGAGCGTGGCCCCCAATACGGCCAGCACCCGGCTCAGCTGCTCCAGGCTCACGGCGCCGGGGTTGGCCTCGATTTCCGCGATGCGCGCCTGCTTGACGCCGACCAGCGCACCCAGCTGGGCCTGCGTCAGGCCATTGCGCTTGCGCAAGGCGCGCAGATGGGGCCTGAGCTGGTCCGGGATGCGCAGTGGGTAGTTCATGGGGTCGAGTTCAGTCGCCGCATTACTGGCTTTGGCCAGTTTACGCAGATTACTGGTTCAAGCCGATTAAGTGACATTATCAGCCTAGACCAGTAGCGCGCGCAACGACATCTGGCTACCGCGCCGGCACGTCGGCGCGGTCGGCCGCGTCAGCGGACGATGTCGGGGCCTGGCCTGCACCGCGCGTCGAAAGATCGTGGACTGGCTGCGCCGGCGCATAACGGTCGACTGGCGGCGCAGCTGGTTGTCTAGCCGCGGCGTCGACGCGGGGTCGACGACGAGCTTGCCCGGGTAGAACAGCCGCTCGCCCCAGTCGACCAGCACACCGTCGATCGACTGCGCCATTTCACCGCCAGTGCTGGACGCCGAAGCGGATGCGGTAGCAGCCGCACGAGTCGGGTGGCGCCACGACGATGGGCTGCAGGACGCCGCGCCCAGTGAACGCCAGCGCAAAAACCGACTGAATCTGGTAGGCCGTGTTGGACTTGAACCAACGACCAAAGGATTATGAGTCCTCTGCTCTGACCAACTGAGCTAACGGCCCGGCCGGCGATTGTGTGCGATCGCACCGGGCGCCGAGGCGCCGGCTCGGCCTATTTCGCCGACAGCGCGTTCCCCACCAACCGTGCCGTGATGTCGACGATCTGGATCATCCGGTCGTAGGCCATGCGCGTGGGGCCGATCACGCCCAGCGTGCCGACGATGCGGCCGTCGACCTCGTAGGGCGCGCTCACCACGCTGAGTTCCTCGAACGGCACGACGCGGCTCTCGCCGCCGATGTAGATGCGCACGCCTTCGGCGCGGCTGCTCGACTCGAGCAGGCGCATGAGCTCGGTCTTCTGCTCGAACACGTCGAACAGCCGGCGCAGGCTCTTCATGTCGTGGCCGAAGTCCTGCACCGCCAGCAGGTTGCGCTCGCCGCTGACGACCACCTTGTCGGTGTTCTCGGCCAGCGCCTCGGTGCCGGCCTGCACCGCCGCCTGCATCAGCGTGGCGATCTCCTCGCGCAGCGCCTCGATCTCGCCGTGCAGCCGCTGGCGCACCTCGTCGATGGTGAGGCCGGCGTAGTGCGCGTTGAGGAAGTTGCTGGCCTCGACGAGTTCGTTCTGCTGGTAGTCGCGCGCGGTGAACAGCACGCGGTTCTGCACGTCGCCGTCGGGTGCGACCAGGATGACGAGCACGCGCCGCTCGCCCAGGCGCAGGAACTCGATGTGGTGGAAGACGCTGGCCTTGCGCGGCGCCGTCACCACGCCGACGAAGCTCGACAGGTTGGACAGCAGCGACGCCGCCTGGGCGATGACGCGCTGCGGCTGGTCGGGGTGCAGCTGTTCGCGCACGCGCGCCAGGTCGGCGGCCACCTCGGGCGGCATGCGCTCGGGGTCGAAGGGCTGCGCCGTCAGCATGGTGTCGACGAACAGCCGGTAGCCGCGTGGCGTGGGCACGCGGCCGGCGCTGGTGTGGGGGCTGGCGATGAGGCCCAGTTCCTCCAGGTCGGCCATCACGTTGCGGATGGTGGCCGGCGACAGGTCCAGCCCCGAGGTGCGCGACAGCGTGCGCGAGCCCACCGGCGTGCCGTCGGCGATGTAGCGCTCCACCAGCGTCTTCAGCAGGGTGCGGGCACGGTCGTCCAGCATGGCGTCCATTGTAGGAAAGGGGGCGTGGCGCAGGGCCGGCGGCGCGAAGCCCTATGGTGTAATGACCCGCATGCCGGCCGGCTTCCGTCACGCTGCCATCGTGGGCAAATACCAGGCGCGGGGGATACGCCCGGTGCTGGAGGAGATCGCCCACTTCCTCGTCGGCCAGGGGCTCGAGGTCTCGTTCGAGCGCGACACCGCCGCAGCCACCGGCGTCACCGATTTCGAGGCTCTGGCGCCGGCCGAGATGGGCGCCCGCTGCGACCTGGCCGTGGTGGTGGGCGGCGACGGCACCATGCTCGGCATCGCGCGCGAACTGGCGCGCTACGACATGCCGCTGGTGGGCATCAACCAGGGACGGCTCGGCTTCATCACCGACGTGCCCATCGGCCACTACAAGGAAGCGCTGGCGCCCATGATCGCCGGCGACTACGAAGAAGAGCAGCGCTCGATGCTCGAAGGCGAGGTCTGGCGCGACGGTCAGCGCATCTTCGAAGGGCTGTCGCTCAACGACGTGGTGGTGAGCCGCGGCGCCACCTCGGGCATGGTGGAACTGTCGGTCGACGCCGGCGGCGAACACGTCGCCAACATCCGCGCCGACGGCCTGATCGTCGCCTCGCCCACCGGCAGCACGGCCTACGCGCTCTCGGCCGGCGGACCGATCCTGCACCCCGGCATCGGCGGCTGGGTGCTGGTGCCGATCGCGTCGCACACGCTGTCCAACCGCCCCATCGTGCTGCCCGACCGCGCCGAGGTGCGCATCGGCATCGTCGCCGGCCGCGAGGTGTCGGCCAACTTCGACATGCAGAGCCTCGCCAGCCTGCTGCACGGCGATCAGGTCGTGGTGCGGCGCTCGGCCTTCAAGGTGCGCTTCCTGCACCCGCGCGGCTGGAGCTACTACGCCACGCTGCGGCGCAAGCTGCGCTGGTACGAGGGCGTGACGTGAGCCGGCCATCATGCTGAAGCGGCTGCACCTGCGCGACGTGGTCATCGTCGCCGAACTGGAGGTGGAGCTGGGTCCCGGCTTCACCGTGCTGACCGGCGAGACGGGCGCCGGCAAGTCGATCCTCATCGACGCCCTGCAGCTGGCGCTGGGCAACCGCGCCGATGCGACGCTGGTGCGCGAAGGCGCGCAACGCGCCGAGGTCAGCGCCGAGTTCGACGCCGTGCCTGCGGCACTGGCCGCGTGGCTGGACGACGCCGGCTTCGCGGCCGACGACGCCGGCACCTTGCTGCTGCGCCGCACCGTGGACGCCCAGGGCAAGAGCCGGGCGTGGATCAACGGCAGCCCCGCCACCGTCGCCCAGCTGCGCGAGGTGGGCGAGCACCTGGTCGACATCCACGGCCAGCACGCCTGGCAGGGCCTGACGCGGCCGGCCGCCGTGCGCGCCCTGCTCGACCGCCAGGCCGGCGCCGACACCTCGGCGCTCGCGGCCGCGTGGACGGCCTGGCGCGCGGCGCTGGCGCGGCTGACCGAAGCGCGGGCGCGCCGCGACACGCTGGACCGCGAGCGCGAGCGCCTCGCCTGGCAGGTGGGCGAGCTGGACAAGCTCGCCCCGGCTGACGGCGAGTGGGAGCTCATCAACGCCGAGCACCAGCGCCTGGCCCACGGCCAGGCCTTGCTGGACGGCGCGCGCGCCGCGCTGGATGCCGTCTCCGAGCAGGACGACAGCGCCGACGCCCTGCTGTCGCGCGCGCTGCATGCCCTGGCCGACGTCGAGCGCTACGATGCCGAGATCGGCGCGGTCATCGAGGTGCTGCGCACCGCGCAGGCGCAGGTGGAAGACGCGGCGCACACGCTCAACGCCTACCTGGCGCGCAGCGAGCCCGACCCCGCGCGGCTGGAGCAGCTCGACGCACGCCTGGGCAGCTGGGTGGCGCTGGCGCGCCGCTACCGCCGCACGCCCGCCGAGCTGCCGGCGCTGCTGGCGCAGTGGAAGACCGAGCTGGCACAGCTGGACGCGGCCTCCGACCTCGACGCGCTCGAGCGCGAGGCGGCGGGTGCCGAGCGCGTGTGGCGCCACGAGGCCGAACGCATCTCGCGCCTGCGCAAGAAGGCGGCCGGGCCGCTGTCGGCCGCGGTCACGCAGGCGATGCAGCAGCTGGGCATGGCCGGCGGGCGCTTCGAGGTGGCGCTGCTGGCGCAGGACGAACCGCAGGCCTTCGGTCTCGAGAGCGTCGAGCTGCGCGTCGCCGGCCACGCGGGCAGCACGCCGCGCCCACTGGCCAAGGTGGCCTCGGGCGGCGAGCTGTCGCGGCTGGCGCTGGCGATCGCCGTGACGACCGCGCAGGGCGCGGTCGGGGCGGTGACGACCGCGCAGGGCGCGGCCGGGGCCGTGACGACCGCGCCGGTCGCGGCCGGGGCCGTGACGACCGCACAAGGCGCGGCCGGGGCGGTGACGACCGCGCAGCCGCGGCGCCCAGCCGACCACGCGGGCCCTGCGACGCTGATCTTCGACGAGATCGACGCCGGCGTCGGCGGCACGGTGGCCGACAGCGTCGGCCGGCTGATGAAACAGCTGGGCCGCTCGCTCGGCGACACGGGGCAGGTGCTGGCCGTGACGCATCTCGCGCAGGTGGCGGCGTGCGCCGACGGCCACTTCGTCGTGAGCAAGGCGCTGGCCGGCCGGCAGACGCTGTCGCAGGTGAAGCCGGTGGAAGGCGAGGCGCGCGTGGCGGAGATCGCACGCATGCTCGGTGGCGAAAGCCTCTCGGGCACCGCGCACGCCCAGGCGCTGCTGGGCGCGATGCGATGAGCGACACGTCGGCACCGCCGCCGGCCGAGGCACTGGCTGCACCGGCCGCGCCGGCCGCCGCCGCGTCGTTCGCCGCGTCGTCGCCGGCGACGCCCGCATCCGGCGACGGTCGCCGCCAGGACGAGGTCGTGCTCATCACGGGCATCTCGGGCTCGGGCAAGTCGGTGGCGCTGCATGCGCTGGAGGACGCGGGCTACTTCTGCGTCGACAACCTGCCGCCCGAACTGCTGCGCGACTTCATCAAGCTCGAGCACGGGCGCTTCACGCACCGGGTGGCCGCGGCGGTCGACGTGCGCACCGCCTCGTCGCTGCCGCAGCTGGTGCCGCTGATCGACGAGCTGCGGCGCGAAGGCGTGCACGTGCGGCCCATCTTCCTGGACGCCAGCACCGATGCGCTGGTGCGGCGTTTCTCGGAGACGCGGCGCCCGCATCCGCTGACCTCCATGCCGGCGCCCGGCGCCAAGGGCGGCGACACCTCGCGTGCGCTCATCGAAGCCATCGAGCTGGAACGCGACCTGGTCAGCGGCATCCGCGAGGTCTCCACCGTCATCGACACCAGCCAGCTGCGCCCGGCGCTGCTGCGCAGCTGGGTGCGCGGGCTGGTCGGCGCGCGCGACGCCAAGCTGACGCTGGTGTTCGAGTCGTTCGCCTTCAAGCACGGCGTGCCGCTCGACGCGGACTACGTGTTCGACCTGCGCGTGCTGCCCAATCCGTACTACATCCGCGAGCTGCGCCCGCTCAACGGCCGCGACGCGCCCGTGGCCGCCTACCTCGAGCAGCAGCCCGAGGCGGCCGAGATGCTGGGCCAGATCCATGCCTTCATCGGCCGCTGGCTGCCGGCCTTCCAGCAGGACCAGCGCAGCTACCTCACCGTGGCCATCGGCTGCACCGGCGGCCAGCACCGCTCGGTGTACGCGGTGGAATGGCTGGCGCGGCGCTTCGAGGCGCGCTGCGCCACGCTGATCCGGCACCGCGAACTGGACGCGCGGGAATGACCGCGCTGTTTCCGCTGAACACGGTGCTGTTCCCCGGCGCCGTGCTCGGCCTGAAGGTGTTCGAGGCGCGCTACCTGGACCTCATCTCGCGCTGCATGCGCACCCAGACGCCCTTCGGGGTCGTCTGCCTGCGCGCCGGCTCCGAGGCCGGCCGCAGCGCCCAGCCGGTGGCGATGGAAAGCGTCGGCGTGCTGGCGCGCGTGGACGAGGTCGACGCCGAGCAACCGGGCATCCTGCGCGTGCGTGCCACCGGCGGCCAGCGCTTCCGGCTGCTGTCCGCCCCGGTGCAGCAGGCCGACGGCCTGTGGACCGTGGAGCAGACCGAACTGATCGCTGACGACCCGCCGCGCCTGCCAGGCCCGGCGATGCTGGCCACGGTGACGGCGCTGGCCGAAGCGATGCGCAAGCTGCAGGCGCAGGACCGGCTGCCCTTCTCCGCACCGTTCAAGCTCGACGACGCCGGCTGGGTGGCCAACCGCTGGTGCGAGCTGCTGCCGGTGAGCCTGGCCGCCAAGCAGAAGCTGATGGAACTGGAAGACCCGGTGATCCGGCTGAGCCTGGTCGACGGCTTCCTGCGCGACAAGAAGGTCGTCGTCTAGCTGTGAAGCTTCAATAGGTTGTATCCGGTGTTCATCCGGATTGGGTTTGAGAGACTGGAAGTCGCCAAACACCCAATCCTCAAGGAAGCCAACCGGATGAACAGCCACAAGCATGCCCGATT
>JAESGP010000051.1_pt1 | contig 135980 bp, 113 predicted proteins | sample 9269741 | NCBI WGS metagenome assembly JAESGP01 (sample SAMN15720684, study PRJNA650882) | algae metagenome | isolation source: Desmonostoc vinosum HA7617-LM4 and co-occurring heterotrophs from cave wall | place: USA: Waikapalae cave, Hawaii | collected 2011-05-27 | reverse complement strand
GTGTCCGCTTTCCCGAGTCCCCAGTCCCCAGTCCCCAGTCCCCTGTCCCCAGTCCCCAGTCCCCAGTCCCCAGTCCCCAGTCCCCAGTCCCCAGTCCCCAGTCCCCAGTCCCCAGTCCCCAGTCCCCAGTCCCCAGTCCCCAGTCCCCAGTCCCCAATATTACTTATTATTTTTTTAAATATTTTAATTATTTTCTTAACTGTCTTAACTGTTTTAACTGTCTACTTAATTATTTTCTTAACTGTCTTAACTGTTTTAACTGTCTACTTAATTATTTTCTTAACTGTCTTAACTGTCCATTTAATAATAACTAAACGTTTTAACTCTGATTGCATTTTGTTGATAAAGCTGAGATTATCTTACAAACAACTGTTGATAGCTATTTTGGGAGATAGAGCAAAGATAATACTTGGCTAAAGGTGTATGACAAACTTTCCTAGTGGGTTTGATAAAATTCTTGCCTCATGAAAGTCTCGCTAAAAAACCTCTTACTTTATTTAAGTAGGCAAAACAAAAAGCAAATTATCCTAAACAATCTCACGACATTTTGGCAAGAGTAAATTGTGATTTTTTTGATTAAAAGGAGCAACTTTACAATATCAAAAATTAACCGCAAATGTCAAATTAACACGACTTCAATTAAGACAATAAGCTCAAACTGATAGGTTTAAATGGACAATGACTTCAAGCAAGCAACCTTTTGAGTTGCCGAGTTTTTATGTACCTTGGCCGGCACGGCTGAACCCAAACCTGGAAGCGGCACGGGTACATTCTAAAGCTTGGGCTTATGAAATGGGAATTTTGGGTGGGGCAGAGGGATCAGAAGATTATGGAATTTGGGATGAGCGCAAGTTTGATGCCCATGACTATGCACTGTTGTGTTCCTATACCCATCCAGATGCCGATGAGCCTATGCTCAATCTGGTAACTGACTGGTATGTTTGGGTATTTTTCTTCGACGATCACTTTCTTGAGCTTTACAAGCGTAGCCAAGATATGGCTGGGGCTAAGAAGTACCTCAATGGACTACCAGCGTTTATGCCTGTGCAGCCACAAGAAACGCCGCCAGAACCCACTAATGCCGTAGAAAGAGGTTTAATAGACCTCTGGAATCGTACCGTCCCCAATGCCTCCCAAGACTGGGTAATCCGATTTTCTGAGAGTACAATCAATCTTCTCAAAGAATCTCTCTGGGAACTCGCCAATATCAGCCAGAATCGAGTTGCTAACCCCATCGAGTACATTGAGATGCGTCGTAAGGTGGGGGGAGCGCCCTGGTCAGCTAACCTAGTGGAACACGCGGTTGGGGCAGAAATTCCGGCGGCGATCGCACCTACTCGACCAATGCGTGTCCTCAAAGACACTTTTTCTGACGGGGTACATCTGCGAAATGACATCTTCTCTTACCAAAGAGAAGTAGAAGAAGAAGGGGAAAATGCTAACTGTATCCTGGTTTTAGAAAAATTCCTCGATGTCAATACCCAAGAGGCGGCAAACCTCACTAACGACTTACTAACATCTAGGGTGCAACAGTTCGAGAACACCTTTGTCACCGAGCTGCCATCCTTGTTTGAGGAATATGGTCTGACTCCTGATGAGCGTTTGAAAGTAGTCTTATATGCCAAAGGACTTCAGGACTGGCAGTCGGGAGGTCATGAGTGGCACATGCGATCAAGCCGCTACATGAACCAGACATCAGACAAATCTTCAACGGCAAGCTGGTTTTTAGGTGGCCCCACTGGACTAGGTACAGCGGCGGCCCATCTGGGAGCCTTATACGATAGTTTGGGACTAAAACGGTTTAAAAGTTTTACCCATGTTCCCTATCAGCCTGTAGGGCCAATAACGCTGCCACAGTTTTATATGCCCTTCTCCACCAGTTTGAATCCTCATCTAGACGAGGCTAGGCGGCATTCTAAGGAATGGGCGCGTCAAATGGGGATGCTGGATGTACTGCCAGGGATGCCCAGCATTTACATCTGGGATGACCACAAATTCGATGTGGCTGACGTAGCCTTATGTGGTGCCTATATTCATCCCAATGGGTCTAGTACTGAGTTGAATATCACAGCCTGCTGGCTAGTTTGGGGAACCTATGCCGATGACTATTTCCCTGTGCTGTATGGTCATAGTCGCAACATGGCAGGAGCGAAAATTTTTAATGCTCAGCTATCAGCGTTTATGCCCCTTGATGGAGATTCCATTCCGGAAGCAACAAACCCAGTCGAACGAGGTTTAGCGGATATTTGGGCGCGGACAGCTGGCCCCATGACAGCTAATGCTCGCCGTTTGTTTCGTCGTGCGATCGAGGATATGACGGAAAGTTGGTTATGGGAACTGGCTAACCAGACGCAAAATCGCATTCCAGACCCGATAGACTATGTGGAAATGCGTCGTAAGACCTTTGGCTCTGATCTAACCATGAGCCTGTCTCGACTTTCCCAAGGGGACGAGATCCCATCAGAGATCTTCCGCACCCGAACCATGCAGAATATCGATAATTCGGCTGCTGATTTCGCCTGTTTGACGAACGATATTTTCTCTTACCAGAAAGAAATCGAATTTGAGGGCGAGATTAATAACGGTGTGCTGGCGGTTCAGAACTTCCTCAACTGCAATATCCCCCAAGCCGTCGCCATTGTTAACGACCTGATGACCTCTCGTGCCCTTCAGTTTCAACATATCGTTGCAACTGAACTCCCTATCTTGTGTGACGATTTCAACCTAGATACGAGTGCCCGTGAAAAACTGTACGGATACGTCAAGAAGCTGGAACAGTGGATGTGCGGCGTACTCAAGTGGCATAGGGCAGTAGACCGCTATAAGGAATTTGAATTGCGGAATAACTCGACCCAAAAACGGTTACTCCAAGGCCCCACAGGGTTAGGCACTGCGGCGATCCAGATTAGACCAAGTATCGGTCAGGAAACAACTCAAACCTATGTTCAGCCAGTGGTGCAGAACTTACTGAGTAGTCCAACAGGGTTAGGGACTTCAGCTACCAAAATCGGATCGCTGTTAGGAACGAAAGATTAGCTCAATCTATAGGAGTTCCCAATCGCACGAGGTACAGTCTAGTCTCTAATTTCTAGTCCCTAGCCCCTAACCTCAACGAAATGTACCTCACTCAAACGAGAAACGCTATAAGTTCCTATTCCGGTCAATCAAATAATTTGTCAACAAACATTACCAATGGAGATTAATTATGACTAATGCAGCAAATACTCCCCTAGAAAATCAAGTTGAGCAACTACCAATGAGTTTGCAGACGGAAGCGGCGCGTAATTTGGCCACAACCACCAAAACCCAACCCCAGATGCAGGGAATTACCTCACGGTGGCTCTTAAAACTGCTGCCTTGGGTAGAAACAGTAGGTGGTAGCTATCGGGTCAACCGTCGCTTAACCTATGCGGTTGGAGATGGACGAGTCAGCTTTACTAATACAGGGGCCCAAATACAGGTTATTCCTCAAGAACTGCGTGAGTTACCTTTGTTGCGAGGATTTGAGGATGTCGAGGTCTTAAACACCTTGGCTAGTCAATTTGTACAACGAGAATTTGCTGCGGGTGATGTCATCATCCAAGAAGGCCAACCAGCCGATCAAGTCTTGCTGATTGCTCATGGTAAAGTCAACAAAATTGGCGCTGGTAAGTTTGACGATCGCGTTGTTTTGAGTGTATTGGCCGATGGCGACCATTTTGGTGACTACGCTTTAGCCGAATCTCAGGATACTTGGGATGTCACCCTCACTGCTATTACCCGTTGCACCATCTTGTTTCTGCCTCAAGCAGCTTTTCAAAACCTGGTTAACCAGTCTGAAGCTTTACAAGCGCAAGTAGATCAATTTAGGGTAAAACTGCGCCAACCCAAAAACCAAGAAGGGGAAGCTTCGATCGATATTACCTCCGGCCACCTTGCAGAGGCAGTATTACCTGGGACTTTTGCAGATTATGAACTCAATCCACGGGAGTATGAGTTAAGCGTTGCTCAAACCATTTTGCAAATCAATACACGGGTTGCTGACCTCTACAACGAACCCATGAATCAGACTGAGGAACAATTGCGACTCACCATCGAAGCATTACGGGAACGCCAAGAACACGAAATGATTAACAATCGTAACTTTGGACTGTTACACAATGCTGATCTCAAACAACGCATATTTACTCGCAGTGGCCCCCCAACTCCTGATGATCTCGATGAATTGATCTCTATTGTTTGGAAAGAACCGAGCTTTTTCTTAGCTCATCCCCGCACTATTGCCGCGTTTGGTCGGCAATGCAACCACCTTGGACTTTATCCCAACCCTATCCCTATGGGTAACAGTGCAATTCCGGCTTGGCGTGGTATTCCCATCTATCCTTGCAATAAGATTCCCGTGACGAAAGAGCGTACTAGCTCCATCATGTTAATGCGTGTGGGAGCAACCAACCAGGGTGTCATTGGTTTGCATAAAACTGGCATTCCTGATGAATATCAGCCTAGTTTGTCTGTTCGCTTCATGGGTATTAACGAAAAGGCTATTATTTCCTATCTGGTTAGTGCTTACTACTCTACAGCCGTTCTCGTTCCTGATGCACTAGGCATCCTTGAAGATGTAGAAATTGGTCTCTAAGAAAAAAATGTAGAGACGCGCTTTTGAAGCGTCTCTACAAGGGTTTTGGGTAACGGAGAATTAACTTTATGACAGATGCTTCGATTAGGCCAGATTTAAACCAAGAAAACGGGCAACCCCAGATCAGCCTAAGCACAAAAGGGGCGCGGAATTTAGCCAAAACCACGAAAACTCCGCCCCAGATGCAAGGCATTACCCCCAGGTGGTTGTTACAGATGTTGCCTTGGGTACAAGTCACGGGTGGGGCCTATCGGGTTAACCGTCGCTTGACTTATGATGTTGGTAATGGACGGGTCAGCTTTACTAATACAGGGGCCCGGGTGCGGGTGATTCCCCAAGCCCTTTGTGAACTATCTTTACTAAGTGGGTTTGAGGATATTGAGGTACTCAATGCCTTAGCAGACCGCTTTGTGCAGCAAGAATTTGCCCCTGGTGAGGTAATTGTACAGGAAGGTCAACCAGCCGATCGCGTGTTATTAATTGCCCATGGTAAAGTTAATCAGCTCAAGGCAGGAAAATATGAGGCGGAAGCTTTACGGGATATCTTAGCTGACGGCGATTGTTTTGGTGGCGAAGCTATAGTTCTGTCTCAGGACACTTGGGATGTAAGCCTCAGAGCTGTTACACGCTGCATAGTTTTGTCTTTGCCAGTGCAGGCGTTTCGGGAGTTGATGAACCAGTCTGAAGCGTTGCAAACTCAGGTTGATCGCTTTAGATCTATATTGAACAAACCCCAGGATAAACATCATCAGGCGGCGATCGCTATGGCCGCGGGTCATAGTCAGCAAACTGAGTTACCCAGAACATTTGTTGATTACGACTTGAGTCCACGGGAGTATGAGTTAAGCACCGCTCAAACCATTTTACAGGTGAATACGCGAGTTGCTGACCTCTACAACGAACCCATGAACCAGACGGAGCAACAATTACGCCTGACTATCGAAGCGTTGCGGGAACGGCAAGAATACGAAATGCTGAATAATCGTGATTTTGGGTTATTGCACAATGCTGATCTCAACCAACGCATTTTTACCCGCACCGGGCCACCGACGCCAGATGATTTTGATGAGTTGCTATCTCGGCGGCGCAAATCCCATTTTTTCTTAGCTCACCCTCGTGCGATCGCGGCTTTTGGCCGGGAGTGTAACCGCCGTGGCATCTATTCCCCAAGCAGGGAGATCAATGGCAAGATTGTACCTGCATGGCGCAACTATCCGATTTTTCCTTGTAACAAAATTCCGATTACCAACCAAGGTACTAGCTCTATTTTGGTATTCCGTGTTGGAGAAGAAAACCAAGGGGTGGTAGGCCTACACAAAACGGGTATCCCTGATGAATACCAGCCCAGTTTATCTGTACGGTTTTTGGGTATTAGCGAAAAAGCGATTATTTCTTATCTTGTCAGCGCCTACTACAGTGCAGCCATTCTCATCCCCGATGCACTTGGCATCCTGGAAGATGTCGAAATTGGGCGCTGATCAAGAGGCAGGAGATGAGGGGGATGAGGGGGATGAGGGGGATGAGGGGGAGCAGGGGGAGAAATAATACCAATTCGTAATTCGTAATTCGTAATTAAGAAACTCTTATTTAGTATGGGTTTCGGAGTTTGAATGTGTAGCCGAATTTTAGAGAATTGGTATAACAAACACCCAGTCCCCATTTTCAAGTTAAGGAGCAGGGGGAAAGAGGTTTTTTGCACACAAGTGGGAATTATATCTAAATTAGGTGGACATGATATTAATCCCTAAAGTGTTGATTAATAGTTCTTGTCAGCCTAATTTTGTTGATTTGTAGTACTGTAATTTTGAAGACGAATATTTATATGGTAAATACTCAAGTCTTTGAATCGTCATCTGTTAAAGAAACTACATTTGACCTGAAAGCTTATTTATCAGAACGGCGATCGCAAGTTGAAGCAGCGCTCGAACAATCAATTACTATAGCCTATCCAGAAATAATCTACGAATCCATGCGCTATTCCTTGCTGGCTGGAGGAAAGCGCCTACGCCCAATTCTCTGTCTTGCCAGTTGTGAACTTGCTGGAGGCACAGTCGAGATGGCGATGCCTGCTGCTTGTACGCTGGAAATGATTCACACCTTTTCTCTAATCCATGACGACTTACCCGCCATGGATAATGATGACTATCGACGCGGCAAGTTAACTAACCATAAAATTTATGGCGAAAACATTGCAATTCTGGCTGGTGATGCGCTTTTAGGATACGCTTTTGAGTTTCTTGTGGTTCAAACCAAAGGAGTTGCTGCCCAGCAGTTGTTGCAGGTTGTTGCTAAGTTGGCTCATGCAGTTGCAGCAACAGGTCTAGTTGGTGGTCAAGTTGTTGATTTACAATCTGAGGGATTGCAGAATATTGACATCGAAACCCTCAACTTTATTCATGCCCACAAAACAGGTGCTTTATTGGAAACGTCTGTTTTATCAGGAGCAATATTGACAGGAGTAGACGAGCAAATTCTGTTACCGCTTTCTCAGTATGCTCGTGATATTGGTCTGGCTTTTCAGATTATTGATGATGTGCTTGATATGACTGGTACTCAGGAGGAACTCGGTAAAACTCCGGGCAAAGACCAAAAGGCGCAGAAAGTGACTTATCCTAGTTTGTGGGGTCTTGAGGAATCAAAACTCAAAGCGCAAAAATTGATTGACTCAGCAAAAGCACAACTAGCTTGCTTTGGCGAAAAGGCGCAACCTCTAATGGCGATCGCAGACTATATCATAGCTAGAACACATTAGTCTCTAACTTGAGATTGCCGGGTTTCGACTGCGCTCAACCCTCTTTTAGTCAACCTATCGAGCATTGAGCTAAGTCGAAATGCGCTTTCTAAATAATTGTGTCTACCTACTTAAAGACTTGGTGTTTTACCAGTTTGCGCTTGTGTTTCTATCGGCTTCACGTTGGTATAACCCATTTCATTCACAATTGTTCTAAACACCGAAATTTGCTCATCAAATTCTAACCCTTCAATTTGTGAAAGCAAATCATTAATTGCACCAGTTGGTTTGTAACTATCTGGAATATCAATTACTGTATCACCCATAGCTACAGCCCAAGCATACCAAACTAATAATTGATTATTTTCTTTTAATGCGCCATAAGCACGAGAGTATTCTGTATCTTTGCGGTTAACTATATCCCGCATCACTTCTAATTGCTGCTCACCTGATAATTGTAAATAATCTCCTAACAAAAGAGGTGCTAATTCTGGATCAGCAGCAGTGGGTGCAGCTGGGGTAATCGAATCACCCATTTTTTCATAAACAAAATAGAACCAGCCTAATTTAGCATCGGTATCTAGTTTATTAAACCCTTCTACCACTTTTTGAGTTTCATTGCTGAGAGCTTGAGAAACATTTTTGTCGTAACTTGCAGTCATGATTGCCCACCAAAATAATTTTACGCATCATAATAAGGGTTATCAAAATTTGAGAGTTAGATACTACTTCCAAGAGAAATAGTTATATTAATTTGATTTTTATCAGTATATCTATCTTTTAATAGAGGTATAAATCTCTCTCTAGAGAGCAATAATTCAGTTAATTGTTTTGGTACAATCACCGCAGAAATCAAAAATTACCTAAAGTGTTAATTATGACTGATGAAGTAAAGCCTAATCCAACCGAAGCTACTACCCATGATGCACAATTAGCAGCCGAAGGCATGGCTAGTGGTAAAGAAAAAACGCCAAAGGTTGATTTTGATGCCGATTATGCAGCTGCACAAAAACTGAGCGTTAGTGAAATTGATCGCACAGGCAAAGGTGAAGCAGCAGCCCAAGCTGCAACTGGATCTAAATACAAAGTTCCAGAAGCAAAAGAGATCAAAACAGAAGCTCAAGCAACAGGTAATCCCAAAGACTATATGGAGTTAGCGAAAGAAGTTGGAAACTCTGAGACTGTAACTAATGTTAGTGACGATTTAGTAGAGAAAGCTTTGGAAAAAGGTAAGCCCGGTGCAGGGTAATTCAAAATAAAGATTCTCTGTTTTGGATTTTAGACAAAGAAATTATCATCATAGCTCAACCTGCCATTAGGTTGAGCTTTTAACAACTTTTGATTACTTTTAGCAGTTTATGGGGTTCATCAACTAAAAAGTTTGGATTTTGCTTGGCCAATACTTCTGGAGAATTAAATCCCCAAGTTACTGCAATTACCTGAATGTTGGCTTTTTTTGAAGCTTCTATATCTCTGGTTTCGTCTCCGACATAAATTACTTCTTGGGGTTTGAGCTGCTTCTGCCGCAATACATTATTAATGATGGTTTTTTTGCCAAAAATCGTAATCCCTGAGTAGATAAAATCAAATAGATGATCCAAGTTGTTTATTTTGAGAAATTGGTTGACATTTTCTTGAGAGTTGGAAGTAATGATTCCTAGCTTATATCCTTCGGATTGGAGTTCTGTTAAAGCTTCTTTGATTCCAGGAATGGGTTTTAATTCATGGATTTTATTTTTTAATTCCGCTTTAACTTTTTTAACGATGAAAGGTATTTTTAATAGAGAAATCCCAGAGTATTTGATGATTTCTCTAGAAGTTAAATTTCTCAGGATAGTTAGGTCTTTAGGTGTGATTTGTATATAACCAAACTCTACAGCTAAACGATTAGCAATACTTACAAGAGCATCTACTGTATCAGCAATCGTGCCATCGAAATCAAAAATAATTACTTTCTGGGTCATTCTTTCGCCTAGATGGGTCAAGATTAGCGCGGGCATTGCGTCGTAACATCTCTGGTTTAATCCGTCGTAAGGCCGATGCTGTAAATTGTTGATCCCACTCCTGATTTGAGATTTCCGCTAATTCTAGCAGCTTGGGCGCAATATTCCCAGGATAAGGCTGAAACTCTGCGATATCAGTTGTATGAGCAAAACGTTGATTCCAAGGACAAACGTCTTGACAGATATCACAACCTGCTACCCAGCCTTGCAAATGGGGCGCTATTGTTTCTGGTAATGTGCTTGACCGATTTTCAATTGTATGATAAGCAATACAACGATTAGCATTGATTACAAATGGTTGGGTAATGGCATCTGTGGGACAAGCTTCAATACAACGAGTGCAACTACCGCAGTGTTCGGTATGAGGACGATCGCTCTTTAGTTCCAAATTGGTTAACACTTCTCCCAAAAATACCCAAGAGCCATACTCTCTGGTAATCAGATTACCATTTTTGGCAATCCAACCAATCCCGGCTCGTTGTGCCCATACTTTATCTTGCACTGGCCCGGTGTCTGCATAATAGATAGCTTGCACGCGCTCATCAAGGGATTTTAACCAAGTACTCAAAGCCTTGAGTTTTTTGTGCATGACTTTGTGATAATCTCTTCCCCAGCCATAGCGGGAAATTTTGGCATACTCTTCGCCTTCAGGACGTTGATCGCTTGTATAGTAATTAAGAGCAACACACACAAGCGATCGCACCTCTGGCATGATTAAGCGAATATCTTGACGCTTGGGGTTAGCCATCCACGCCATATCTGCTTGATAACCCAGATCTAGCCATGCTTGCAACCGTTGCGCTTGTGTCAAATCTTGATTCTCGACAGCAGCAATGCCTACTTGATGAAACCCCAACTCTTGAGCTTTCTGTTTGACTACACTGCTGCTTACTAAGGCAGATTGATTCATTTTTTGATCTTAACACCCTGTTTTGGTAAATCCTCCAAAAGTTCAGGAGTTAGATCATTCGGAAGATTTGCACACAGGTGAACAATCTATATCAATAGCAGCTTTATTTTTAGCTAATTTTGGATTGAAATGAATATTCAGCTAGTGTAATGCAGGGGATTTTATGACAGCTGCTGAATTTGTCACTTCCGGCGAACCACAAACAGAATTCCAGATTGAAGGAATTTTAGAGCCAAGTATAGTGCGTTATTTTCAAACATTGAATGCGGGAGAATTTCAGGCGACTGCTGCCTTGTTTGCTCAAGATGGAGTGATGCATCCGCCCATGGAATCTGGTATTGTTGGGCCAGATGCGATCGCTGCCTATTTAAAGCAAGAAGCTCAAAACATCAAAGCCTACCCTCGCCAAGCAGTTGCCGAAACCACAGAAAATGACCATATGCAAATTCAGGTATCAGGTAAAGCACAAACTTCTTGGTGTAGTGTCAATGTAATTTGGCTATTTACACTCAACCAACAGCAACAGATTCAATATACCAAAGTTAAACTTTTAGCTTCTCCCCAAGAGCTATTTGCTTTGCATTCTCAAAAGTAATTATTAGGGAATGGGTGAGAAAAAAATCTCCTAACAGCCCCGCATTACTCAGGTTAATCCTTCGTTTCAACAACAGAGAGCAAATGTGAATGACAAGCCACCTGTAGCTGATCACGCCCCTGCTGTTTTGCCATGTAGAGTGCTTCGTCAGCCTGCTTGACTAGGGATACACAGGTTGTTTCAAGATTGGGTATGAAACTGACGATGCCCAGGCTCAATGTCACAAATTGATTAATTTTAGAGCCAGAATGTGGTATCTGGGCTTGCCAGATTTGGGCTTGAATTTTTTGGGCAACGGCAATGACTCCATCCCGCGAGGTGTTGGGTAAAATCACGGCGAACTCTTCGCCACCATAGCGCGCCACCAGGTCGGCAGGACGCACGGCTGCGAGTTTGATTTGCTGTGCCACTCGCTGCAAACAGTCATCTCCCATCAGGTGTCCGTAACAGTCATTGTACTGTTTGAAAAAGTCCACATCGCAGAGAATCAGCCCCAGCGGCTGCTGTTCACGCTGTAGTCGCAGCCATTCCTGAGCCAGGTACTCGTCAAAATGTCGTCGGTTCGCAACCTGAGTTAGCCCGTCTAGATGCGATAATCGCTGAAGCTCTTGGTTGGCAGCTTCTAGCTCAATGGTTCTTTGAGCAACCCGCTCCTCTAGGGTGGCGAACAGGTTTTTTAGCTTGTCTGACATCTGGATAAATGCATTCGAAAGTTGCCCGATCTCGTCCTGTCTCGATGCTGTCAACTGCACCTCGAAATTCCCCTGAGTTAACTGTTGAGTCGATTGCAGTAGTTGAGCCAGCGGTTGGGTGACTTGAGTGTTCAGGGCATGGTAGATAAACACCATCTCTACCAATAACGCAATTCCACCAGACAGCAAAACGAATTGTGCTGCGCTCCAAGCGCTACCCTGCATGAGGGATTGGGGATAGACCATTACAAAATACCAGTTGGGGCCCGCTAACCGAGTAAACGTGATGTATTCGCGATCGCGAACGTTATCAATCACTCGCGCGCCGTTCTCAACCCCGTCGGCATCATTCCCTGCGAGTCTGTGCTGCAACTCATCAGCAGGTTCAGTAGATTGAATCAAAGCAAAAATCCGACTAAGATGGGCATCAGCCAGTTCTTGAACCTTTAAAGTTCCGTGTTTTGCCGCAATTTGAGACGTAAAGTTGGGATGAGCAATCAAATTGCCATCCTGTCGCACAATCAAGTTATAAGTTCCTGCTAAACGATCAACATTGGTGCGTTTGATCAAACTGTTCAACACAATATCATTACCAATGCTGGCGATATGCCGTCCTGTAGCATCATCAATTGGGGTGACTATCGAAACCACCCAATCAGGACTGGCTGGGTCTTGATAAGCATCAGTCCAGGTTGTTTGCCGCTGTGGGTCATGACTTAGGTCAGACACGTAGAAAAACTTTTCATTGTGGACATCAAAATCACCTGCGACCATCAACGGACCCGGTATCTCAGGCCAGTAAGTAACAGCAACATTTTCTGGCGATGCAATCCAAGTATTGACGAAGCGATCGCGCCATGCAGGTGCATACTGCAAAAGCAACTTCTCAAACCGCCGAATCTTACAGTAGAGCGTTGCAGTCACAGGAACTTCTCGCCCCACAAAAACAGATGACTTTGATTCACCCTCAAACTGGTGCAGATCCTGGTGTTCTGGAAAATTGCGATGAGTACCATCTGACCAAGCAAATAGCGGTGTGAGGGTTTCAACAGGCTGGGGTTGAGCAGCGACAGTGGCAAAGGCTTGCTTGAGCAAAATGTGGCGATCGGCGGCGAGCTGGAAAATTGCTTCCTCACGTTTGCCCCGCTCAGTGAGGTATTTCTGAAGCTGTTCGCGAGTATTAAACTGTGCCTGCCCCATAATATGCCCGTAGGTCAACAGGGCAGAAACAATAAATATCCCCGTCATTCGGAACAATAATTTAATCAAGGTATGCCGGGTTAATAAAGGCTGAACTTGCATCAGGGGAATTAATTATTTGAGCAAGAGCTTTCTAGCTTGCCATACTGTGAACATTATTTGTAGATATTCACCCGTGGCAACGTCAAGTTATCCAGTACATACACATCATCAGATTCTGTTAGTGCCTATCCCCTTCCCCTGTTCTTTCTCATTTTACTGACTCTGGTAAAGTTGCTTCCAACTTCAGACAGTTGCCACCATCAACTTGTAAATGGTATTCTACTTTATCCATCAGACGATTCATGATTAGCCAACCATACCCACCTTCTTGTCTTTCAGTAGGGCTTGGCGGAAAGTAGGTGGACATGTCGAAGCCTTCACCGTAGTCCCAAATTTCCAAAGCTAGATCCCGTTCTTTAAGTTCCAATCGCAGTAAAACAGGCAAATTTGGCTTTTCTTTGTGGGCGTGACGTACTGCGTTTGAGTAGGCTTCTACTAAAGCCAATCGTAGACGACTCGATTGTCGTGGCCAATCCACAGATTCGCCTAACTGAATTTTTAAACATCCCAACAACCAGTTCTCAACAATGTTAAGAAAATTTAAATCACTTGGTACATGAAGCTCACTTTTCATTAATTTATAAAACCTCTAGTGAAAGTATAGTTTGATCGTCTTCTTGAATATGATTATCTGCTTGGATCCGAGCTATTAAGTGGTTAAGAGAAAGCGGTTGTTGCTCTCCTTGCAAGAGTTGCCACAAACCATCCTGATTTAGCATAGAACGGTTAACTGGCTCCATGCCATCCACGGTTTTTACTGGCATATATATATTATTTGACACCATAGCCTCTGTAATACCGTCACTGGCAAGTAGCAATATGTCTCCAGAAGTGAGAACTAAACGACCAGACTGTGCTTGCCATTTAGGTAAGATACCCACAGGAACACTGCGGACTTTGAGGTAATTGGGTTGATTGGCGATCGCAGCTTGGTGTGACCACAATAGAGGGTAAATATGACCGGCATTAGTGTAAACGAGTTCTTTATTACTGGGGGTATAGCGAGCTAATGCCAGAGTGATAAAACAATTGTTGCTAATCAAGTCTTCGCTCAGAGCATAGTTGAGATTTTGCATGACTATATGCGGCTCTGTTATTGCTTCTTGAGATAACTCTCGGCGCAACACAGAGATGACACTAGCCATGAATAAAGCCGCTGGTACACCTTTGCCAGAAACGTCACCCACTGCTAGCCACAAATCACCTTTGGGGTGAACAAATACTTCAAAAAAATCTCCGCCGACTTCTCGCGCAGGGTAACAGCAGGCTTGTATCTTAACGCCTTTGATATCAGGTAAAGTTTGGCGAAGTAAGTTATTTTGAATTTGGCGAGCTACTTCTAACTCAGTGCTGATTTGCTGTTGCTTTTCTTGCAGACTCTGGTAGAGTTTTGCTTGGGAAAGAGCTAAAGCTGCCTGTTCAGTAACACCTGTAATCAGTTGAATTTCTTCGTCTTGCCAGGGGCGATCGCATCCGCACTGATAAAGAGCCAGCACCGCGAGTAAGTGTTGCTGGTAAGTCAGGGGTACGACCAGGTGGTTTAAGGGACGGCCGTCGTGTGTATCTTGAGCGCGGTGATAGCTACGAGTCGCCAATACTTTCTCAATCAAAGAACTCGAATCATACTGGCAATCTGATATATGGGATTTAGCATCTTGATAAATAAATTGGTCTGATGTCAGGCGATCGCTTTCTACAGGGATTAGTAAACATTTGGTGGCTGCAAATGTTTCTCCAATAGTTGCTGCGATCTTTTGTAACATACTGCCGTAATCGAGAGATTCTCGGATTGCTGTTGTGACAGCATTAAATAAAGATTCTCGTTGCAGGGCCCGACGTAATTCCCGTGTGCGTGTTTTCACGACATGATATATGTCTGTGGCTTGCTCGACCAATGCCTTGAGCTTTTCTGGATTCCAAGGTTTGGTAATGTACTTGAATACTTGACCGGAGTTAATGGCATCTACTAAATCTTCGACATCTGTAAAACCAGTTAGCAAAATGCGAATTGTGTCGGGAAATCGTTCCACTGTGCGGCTGAAAAATTCTGTGCCGTTCATTTCTGGCATTCTTTGGTCAGAAATAATCACAGCCATCTCGCCCTCTTTGTCCAAGATCTCTAGGGCAGCAAGAGCATGATTCGCTTTATATACTTGAAAATCTCTCCTGAAAGTGCGGTAGAGTAAATCTAGGTTATCTGGCTCATCATCTACCACCATGAGCTTGAGTTTGACTATTTCTGTCTGAGTCATATTTGACTTTACTTTTCATATACTCATAGGGTGAGATAGGGCAATTTTTATCTCACCTGATAAAAAACAATCCAAAAGCGATCGCCAAAGAAAAGCCACATCATTCTCAGCATCTTAGATGCTCGAAGTTGCAAGTTTCTCTTGAGCTTGCTCAAAAGTTGCTGCTGCCACATTAAAAGTTAACCCTATCCCACCAACCCAGAACGCAAGGCTCTGACTGCTGCTTGGGTACGGTCATCAGCACATAGCTTATTCAAAATATTCCGGACGTGAGTTTTAACGGTGCCAACAGTGATGTAAAGCCTTTCAGCGATTGTTGCATTGCTACAACCTTCGACGATCAACTGTAACACTTCTAACTCTCTTTCTGTCAGGGTATAAGGGTCAATTAATTCCTGATTTTCGGCATCAGAGCTAGAATTGCTGGCTTTGTGATCCGCAAAAGCTGATTCTGGCTTCGGTGGATTTTGTTGCGCTTGTTGTAATACAATCCGAGCGATCGCCGGATCAATCCAAGCGTTGCCATTGTAAGTTACTCGCACTGCTTCCAGCAAATTATCGAATTTGATATCCTTCATGCAGTAGGAGTCTGCTCCAGCAGCAAAAGCTGCTAACACCGCTTCTTTATTATCTCGTAGCGTCAAAATTAATACTTTTGTTCCTAACTCCTCACTATTGGTCGTAGATTTTACCTCCCGTGTCAGTTCAATGCCATCCTTATCTGGTAAACCAATATCGACAATGGCAATATCCGGCTGTAGCTTTTTTAACATTTTTAGCCCTTCGGCAGCATTAGCAGCTTCACCGACAACTTCAATTTCTTCCTTTTGTAGTAGTGCTGTCCTAATACCCACACGAGTCAGGTCATGATCTTCAATCAGAGCGATACGAATTTTACTCATAGCCAACATCAGCCCGTTACACTACCTTAACTGTAAAATCGAGTTTACTAAAAACTCTTAAAAGTCGCAGATTCAAGACATTAGTACAAAGATGTAGACCGCTGTTTGAGAAAAGCCCAAACCCCAGAGGCAGGGGCTACGGGAGAAAGAATTCTTTTTCCTTGCCATTATGATCTGAAGCACCCAACTTCAGTCGTAGAAAACAATGAAAAATTTGTGTCTTGCATTTTGTACCTCGACACAAGATGTCTTTGTTTAAAGCCCCTAGATTTATCTATGAGGTTATTCCCCCTTGCCTCTTGCCCACTCTCACGCGTAACTATTACTGAAACAGTGCTGAGTATTAACGTTATACATTGAAGTACCCCGTCAAGCAATTTGGTCTTAGGCTGCGGATTTCAGTCATGGAGAACAAGAATTTTTTTCCTTGCTCAACACCTCGATTGAAGCCGTGGGATTTCTACTTAGAACTCAGCAACAGTTAAATCAAAGCTAGTTCAGCCAAAATACATGCACCAAAACCAATTAGTTTAATTCTGCTTTATATTGTTGCAGTTCTTGCTTCCTCACACCGAACTGCTATTGAAGATAGTAGAGATGTTACCAGGATTTACGCAGTCTCACAAATTTCTAGTTAAAACTCTCAGAAAGAGGAAAAGGGGTGCTTAGTCCGGTCAATAAAGAAATAGGCTGTATATTCTACACTAAGCCAGTAGCGAATTGGCTGTCTTTAACATTACAATTAACCAAATATAAAAAAATTTGATAAACTAACCATCGAAAGAATCTGGTGTGAGGCTAATTAGGAACAGGCTATGTCTAAACCACCTAAAGCATTTTCGGTTTTGGGAATACCAGTCCATGTAATGACCAACTACCCAGGCTGGTTGTTAGAATGCCTGCAAGAAGGCAGAGGAACTCATGTGGTGACGCTCAATGCAGAAATGACTATGCAGGCAGAGCGAAATAAATCTCTGGCTCAAGTGATTCAAGATGCCGAACTAGTGATTCCAGATGGCGCAGGGGTAGTTCTGTATTTGCAGTGGCTATTATGGCAAAAAGTGCAGCGTTGTCCAGGAATTGAACTAGCAGAAAAGCTCTTGCAAGAAATTGGGCAGCAAAAAACACAGACAAAGATTTTTTTCTATGGAGGAGCGCCGGGAGTAGCAGCAAAAGCAGCGGAGTTTTGGCAGCAACAAACCCCTAATTTGAGCATAGCAGGCACTCACTCTGGCTATCATTCTTCAGAAGAAGAACAACAGTTACAACAAACTCTCGCCCAATTACAACCACAAGTAATTTTTGTGGGCTTGGGAGTGCCACGTCAAGAGTTATGGATTGCTAACAATCGCCATTTATGTCCTCAAGCAATTTGGATTGGTGTCGGTGGTAGTTTTGATATTTGGTCAGGAGCGAAAAATCGCGCTCCCGCCTGGTTGGGAAATAACAATTTAGAGTGGTTGTATCGGCTTTACAAAGAACCTTGGCGCTGGCGACGAATGTTAGCTTTGCCAGAGTTTGCCATCAAAGCTTTTGTTTACCGCTTAACTGCAAGAGGTGCTATTGGATGAACAGTACTGAATCGCTAAAAATTACATGAGCGATCGCTTTTTGATCATGATTTTTAGACGATTTTACAGCTATCAGGTAAAAATTACGAATTAAGCTGTTCCACATATAACTTGCATAATTAGGGCGGGCAAGATGCCCACCCCACAAGAGTTTTATTTAATTTGATTATGTAATTTAGATGTTTTTTAGCTTACTACTGAGGTCTTCAAAAAATTTTCAATTTTCCTCTTGAGAATGAGATTCCCTAATTCTGTCTGGGAATCCTTATTTTGGGGGAATCCCAAATCTAAAATCCCAAGCTGTTTGGTTATGGGAGTATGAGGAAAATTTCAGAATGCCAGTAATATTACAATCGGATAGAGAAACTCAACAGCGCAGTGGTAATACTGCGCTGAAGGTGCAATTACGCTCTGTCACCAAAACTTATACTAATGGCTCTCAAGCTCTGTTAAATGCCAATTTAGAGGTAAAACAGGGAGAATTTTTGTTTATCACAGGGCCTAGTGGTTCTGGGAAAACAACGCTCTTGAAATTGCTGTATGCCCAAGAGTTACCAACACAGGGAGAAGTGATCGTTGATGGGTGCAATATAGCTAGTTTACAAGGCGATCGCCTGTCTTTATTGCGACGACAGATCGGCATTGTCTTTCAAGACTACAAACTGATTGCCCAGCGAACCGTAGCAGAAAATATCACTTTTGTCCTACAGGCTCAAGGATATACTCGTAAGGAAATTCAAAGACGTCTAGAACCAACTTTGAAATTGGTGGGTTTGCTGACTAAAGCTGATTGTTTTCCCGATCAACTTTCTGGAGGAGAACAACAACGGGTAAGTATTGCCAGGGCTATAGTTGGCACACCACCACTACTTTTAGCAGATGAACCAACCGGAAATCTCGACCCCGATAATTCTTGGCAAGTAATGCAGATCCTTCAGAAATTAAATTCCTTTGGAGCTACAGTAATTGTTACTACTCACGATGAACAATTGGTGCGGCGTTGTAATCATCCTGTAGTGCAAGTTTGTAATGGTCAGTTATTGAGAAAATAGCTTTGCTGGGAATTGTCCTTTGTCATTGGTTATTCTCCCCAGTCCCCAGTCCCCAGTCTCCAGACTAAGTTTAATTACAATATTGTCTAATGTATAAATTTTACCAGAACAACGAAGATTAAGAAATTATTCAAAAACTGAAACGAAAGTCACCAAGGGTAAATTGACCGTCAAAAGCACAGAAGGTAACGCTGTGGATATCGTTTGCTGTGATAGATAATAATGTATTGGGGGGTATTGACGAGTCAGAATTGGCGAGGTTAGCTCCTGGTAGTATAGCTTGGGTAAGCAGTCGGCGATCGCGATCGTAGGCTGATAAGACTAGACGCTGCGAACTTGTTACCAATGCACTCATGCAATTCACAGGACGCACAAAGGTGGCTTCTAAAAACCCACTCTTGGGCGCTCCCATCAGAACTGTCAATCCTTTGTGGGTAGGAAATGCTGGATTCGATGGTTCTATTGCTAAACAATTGTGAAAAACGACTCCATAATGCTCATATTGGCGCTCTACTGCTTCAAAACATTTCAATTCTTCTAAATTTAAACAAATAGTGGGTATGGCAGCCTCCACAACTTCAACAGTTGGCTTGACTAGATCCCACTCAGCGACAGCTACAACATCATTTTGTAAACAGTTGTCAAGCGCAAATTGAGCGTCTTCAATAGTTGGTAGTTTCTCTACTTTAAGAGTAGCCTGCTTTACCATGACACTCCGATTAACCATTACCTAAAGATTAACTACTTTTAAATTAATAAATACATCAAAAGCTATTCTTTTTACGTACAGAACTGGAATTTTTAGCTTATCCAGTCCGGCGTTTTGAATATTTTTGATGCTTAACACTAACCGTGATATTTCTGATAGATTATCATAAAAAAAGGTACCTTATCTCTACATTTAGTGATAGTCGCTACTAGGGAAAATGCTTGTAACACAGTAATTGCAACGTAAATTTATGATTTAATCTCAAAAGAAAATCACCAAATCTTTATAACTAATCCAATGAGTTTACATATACTTAATCTGACAGTGGAAAGAGTTTACAAGTAACTGGTTGGCTGATAATAACAATTAGGGAAACTTTCAATCTGGACTGACGTACCTAGCCCACATATTGAGCCAAGAATCAAGGGTCAAAAGTCAAAAGTTCAGTAGTGCAAGTTTGCTTGGCGACCACTGGTCAGCAACTAACATCCTCATTCCCCTATTTCTTGACACTTGCGTAAGTTTGATCAATTGCAAAGATCAACACTCTAGGTGAAACTTGTGTTACTGATGTCAAATAATTTTTACACAAAGAAAAAACACCTATGTTTCAACCGCTTGGATTTGAGCAACACTCTGTAATTACCTCGCTAGGTAAGATGGTGTATTATACTGCTGCTGGCTCACCTTGGCAGCAAAATTTAACGACAAAAAATGAGCAAAAAACTTTGGTATTTTTGCACGGTTTTGGTGGTGGGTCTTCTGCCTATGAATGGTCAAAAGTTTATCCTGCCTTTGCTGCTGAATACCGAGTGATTGCACCAGATTTGCTTGGTTGGGGTAGATCTGAGCATCCAGCACGAAATTACAAAGTCGAAGACTATTTAATCACGATTCGAGAGTTTTTTGAGCAGACTTGTACAGAGCCTGTAACAGCGATCGCATCTTCTCTCACCGCAGCGTTTACAATTCGAGTAGCGATTGAGCATCCAGATTTATTCAAGTCTTTGATTTTGACTACTCCCGCTGGACTTTCTGATTTTGGCGAAGACTATTCCCGCAGCTTTTTCGCTCAATTGGTCAGTGTGCCTTTTATTGATCGCTTGCTGTATAGCACCGGAGTTGCAACAGTTGCGGGTATTCGCAGCTTTTTAGAACAACGGCAATTCGCTCAGCCTAATCGAGTTTACCAAGAAATTGTAGACGCTTATCTACAATCTGCTCAACAGCCAAATGCTGAATATGCAGCGCTGTCTTTTGTTCGAGGCGATTTATGTTTTGATTTATCTCTTTACATTCAACAACTGATAACTCCCACTGCTATTATTTGGGGACGCAAGTCGGAATTTACCGGGCCGCAAATTGGTCGCCGCCTTACCGAAATGAATCCTCAAGCAATCCGATTTTTTCAACAGTTGGAAGATGTAGGATTAACGCCACAGCTAGAATTGCCAGCGGTAACAATTGGATTAATTCGCCAATTTTTACCTTTGCTTGATTAGATGAGGCATGGGGAATGGATTTTTAGAAATACTTGTATATTTAATTGCATTGACTTTTGATTTATATTCTTGGTTATTTGCTGTCTAAGCATAGGTAGAGCATTATGTCAGGATTGTGGGAGTTGAAGCAGTTCGGAAATCACTTAGTTTTTGGCGTATCTGGAACTACACTAAGTGATGAAGATAAACGCGCTTTAAGTGAATTAAAACCGATTGGGGTGATATTTTTTGCCAAGAATTTTCTTGATGGTACTCCCTATGAGGTTTGGTTAGAAAACTTCAAGCAGCTAAATGACCAGATACGCCAGTACACTGAACGTGACTCAATGTTTGTCACCCTCGACCATGAAGGAGGGCGTGTACTTCGCACACCACTACCAATTACTCGATTTCCTTATGCTTTGCTTTTGCGATCGCACGCGTATGAGGTAGCAAAAGCTACAGCCACAGAATTGAAATCATTGGGAATTAACTTATCTTGGGCACCTACGGCAGATATTTATTCTAACCCTCAAAATCCCATTATCGGGCCTCGTGCTTTCGGCAAAACGGTGGAAACAGCTACTCAAGGTGCTTGTGAATACTATCAAGGACTTCAGGAGTCGGGAATTTTGGGATGTGCTAAGCATTTCCCTGGACATGGAGACACTAGCAAAGACTCTCACATTGAACTACCAATCCTCAATTTGACCCCAGAAGAACTACGAAATCGAGAACTAATACCTTTTAAAGCCTTAATTGCGGCACAAATCCCTTTGATTATGACAGCTCATATTCTGTTTCCCAAAATAGATCCTGATGTGCCAGCGACTATCTCGCAAGCTATCCTCAAGAAGATACTCAGAGAAGAACTTGGCTTTGCAGGAGTGGTGGTTTCTGACGATTTGGATATGAAAGCGATCTCAGATATGTTTGTCAAGAGTGGAACTGTAGCAAAAGCATTTCAGGCTGGTTGTGATTTGTTTATCATCTCACGCAATATCAACTCATCATCGATTGAACGAACTTACAAAATTGCCGAAGATTTCGCCAATTCTCTTAGTCACGGTACTCTTGATGAGTTGATAGTCGAAGCAGCCAGAGAAAGAATTGAGAAACTACTGGCTCTGACACCACAATATGATATTTATATGCTTGATCAAGGTACATTAGTACAACATGCGGAACTTGCGATCGCTTCTGCTATGTAGAAATAGGGAACAGGAATTGATGAGGACGCGGAGACGCGGAGAGTCCCCATAACTAAAGCTAGGGGATTCAAGCAAGGAAAACATTTTTTGCCTCCACGACTCGCATTCGGAGGCTTTTGACCAGTGCTTCGACCTTGAGAAGGGTCGCGCTCCGCGTCTCCCCTTCCCCGCGTCTCTGCGTCTTCTTGCTAAGTAAAATTAATTACCCACAACAGGTTAGGTTTTTACTTACCTTGGGAAATCTTAAAAGCCTAGTCAATCACAGAAACTATCCACTCTGATATCCCGCCAAATATCAGAAACTTGCCAGCCAGAGTTGCCAACAGATTGTACTACAGGATTATCTCGAACTGGGGAGTAGTAGAATTCATCATTTTCTAGATACGGCGTTTGCGTTTGCTCTACACTTGGTTCTTGATCATCAAAAGGATCAATTAGAAAATTTTCCTCTTTCAGTTCCTCTGCTGTCTCTGCCTTCTTAAGGATGGGCTTTTGGGATTTCTTAATTAACTGCATATGTATTGAAATGAAATTTTGAGATTTTGTATGTTGACAGAAAAACAAGGCTCTGAAAATTATTTAAGAATTCAGAATCAAGGAGTCAGAATTGATTAGTAGAGGACTGACCTACAACTAATTATTTTGCTGAATTCTTTCTTCGGAAAAAAGAAACTAACATAGCTTTTCAAGTATCTCTGTTAAGATCCGTAAAAAACTTTTAGTTAGTCTAGAAATGTGGGAAAAATTACATGGACTAACTAGAATACTATAAATTTATACAAAATACGAGTAGCTGATAAAAAATTTTGGGAATGCCAGATACAGCAGTTTTCGGTTATTTAAATCACGATTAAGATGGGGAATTGGGAATGGGGGCACTTCGGCAAGCTCAGTGCATCGCTGGGGACTGGGAATGAGTTTTTGTTATTTCTCCCCCTGCTTGAAGATGGGATATTAATTTATGTGAAAGCCCAGAAGTGGAGGTTAGCGGACTCGAACCGCTGACATCCTGCTTGCAAAGCAGGCGCTCTACCAACTGAGCTAAACCCCCGTAAAATGAAAAAAGCAGATAATTCTAATTGCTGTAGCTATTCTAACTTAGATTGTTCCATTGCAAAAGGGTATGAAGCCAAAAAACACCCAATATGTTGTTGCTGCACTATATAAATTCGTCAAGCTACCTGATTTTAGTCAGATACGAGATCCTTTGTTAGCATACTGCCAAGAACAGGGTATCAAGGGAACAATTTTGCTGGCTGCCGAAGGTATAAATGGCACAATTGCAGGTTCGCGTCAAGCAATTGATTCTGTTATTATCTTTGTGCGTGCCGATCCTCGTTTGGTAGACTTGGAATACAAAGAGTCTTATACTGATGTACTGCCATTTGAGCGGATGAAGGTGCGGTTAAAGACAGAAATCGTCACTCTGGGATTACCGGAAATTGACCCCAACGAGCAAGTTGGTACTTATGTCAGTCCTCAAGAATGGAATGATTTGATTTGTGATCCCGAAGTTACTGTAATTGACACTCGCAACGACTATGAAGTAAATATTGGTACTTTCAAAGGAGCAGAGAATCCGCAAACGAACTCATTTCGAGAATTTCCTGAATATGTTCGTCACCATCTCGACCCTAGTAAACACAAAAAAGTTGCTCTATTTTGTACTGGCGGTATTCGCTGTGAAAAAGCTTCATCTTTGATGCTTGCTCAAGGGTTTGCTGAAGTTTATCATCTCAAAGGTGGCATTCTCAAGTATTTAGAGGAAGTCCCGGCGGATGAGAGTTTGTGGCAAGGAGAATGTTTTGTTTTTGATGAACGGGTAGCTGTTAGTCATGGGTTGGAAGCGGGGAGTTATGAGTTATGCTCCAGCTGTGGACGACCAATTTCTGAAGCAGATAAAGCTTCTGACAAGTACGAAGAAGGTATTTCCTGTCCCTACTGTTTTGATAGTTTGACTGAAGAGAAAAGAGCGCGTCAGCAAGAAAAGTGGCGAATTCTTCACAAAGAACGCTTAACAGGGAACCCACGTTTTTAAATAATACGAATTATTTAACTACTAGGGACGCTTCCAAGCAAGGGTTAAACCATCTGCAATAGGTACGAGGCTGAGAGTAACTCGCTCATCTTGATGCAGTTTGTGATTGAAGGCGCGAATTTTGTTGGTTCGATTGTCCTGTATTTGAGGATTTGCAACTCTTCCTGACCACAGGACATTATCGATCGCAATTAGTCCTCCCGGACGTACCAGTTGCAGCGATCGCTCATAATAAGCATCATAGTTGCTTTTATCGGCATCAATAAAGACAAAATCAAAACTCTCTGCTTGTTTTGCTGCTAGTAACTGCTCTAAAGTTTCCATTGCTGGGGCAATATGCAGATGAATTTTATCCGCTACTCCTGCTTGCTGCCAATAACGACGAGCGATTGCACTAAACTCTTCATTAACATCACAAGCTACCACTTTACCCTCTTTTGGTAACGCTAACGCTACCGCTAAGGAGCTATAGCCTGTAAATACTCCTAATTCTAAAGTTTTCTTTGCTTTTAATAACTGCACCAACAACGCCAAAAATTGTCCTTGTTCGGGAGCAATCTGCATTCTACCTAGTGGATGCTGAGCTGTTTCTTGTCTGAGTTGAGCGAGAATTTCCAACTCTCGTAAAGACACTGAGAGGAGGTATTGATATAAGTTTTGCTCTAGTCCCAGTGTTTGAGTTGTCATAGATGACTTGTGTGTAAGTTTTAAAAGCTTTAATACTCTCGGTTCGCATCATAATGAAGAAAGATGAAGTTGCATTTAAAAAACTCAATATGAGCCAAACTACTTTAAATTTGATTGCAATATCGATTTTTCTGATGACGATGTCGGTACTGCTGGGGCCATTATTTAATCTATCGCCAACAGTACCAGCACTGGCTACCTTCACTATCTTAGGCCTAGCGACATTGGATAGTTTTAGCTTACAAGGTCGGGGAGGGATTCTATTTTTAGATTGGATTGCAGGTTTTTCCAAGGAACACCGCGATCGCATTATTCACCATGAAGCAGGACATTTTCTTGTTGCTTCTTTGTTGGGAATTCCCATCACAGGCTACACCCTCAGCGCCTGGGAAGCTTGGAAGCAAGGACAAGTTGGACAAGGTGGTGTGACTTTTGATGATGACGAGTTAGCATCTCAGCTAGAGTTAGGCAAAATCAGCGCTCAAATGTTAGATCGCTACTGCACCGTTTGGATGGCGGGGATTGCTGCTGAGACTTTAGTCTTTAATAATACTGAAGGTGGGGCAGATGACAAAAATAAGTTTATTGGGGTCTTGACAAATATAGGATTTTCTGAATCAGTCTGTCAGCAAAAACTGCGGTTTCATGCCCTCCAAGCAAAAAACCTCTTGCAAGAAAATTGGTCTAGTTACCAAGCCTTAGTCAATTTGATGCGACAACGCGCCTCAGTAGCAGATTGTCAAAACGCAATTGTGTAGAGACGCTGCAACAGCGCGTCTCTACATCACGATGAAACAGCTTTTAGATGTGGTACGTAAGATGAGTATTCGCAACCAATAACCCGATTACGTCCAGCAGCTTTAGCTTGTAACAAGCACTGATCGGCACGATGCAACAAGCTTTTTCCTTGTTCGTCATCCTCTGTAGCTAGACAAGCTGTACCTAGACTAATCGTGATGTGAATAGCTAGTTTATTATTGATGGCAAATGGCTGTTCACTGACTATGCGATTGAGACGATTGGCTACAATTAATGCCTCTTTACTAGTAGTATTACTGAGAAGAACTACAAACTCCTCACCACCATAACGAAATGCAGTGTCTTGATAACGCAAGTTGTGCCGCAGCCGAGTACATAATAATTGCAAGAGGCGATCGCCAACTAAATGCCCGTAAGTATCGTTAACTTTCTTGAAATAGTCTACATCCAAAATAATCAAACTTAGGGGATTTCCCTGAACCCTAGCTTTTTTGATTTGTCTAGGTAAATCCCACTCTAAAGCACGGCGATTATTTAATTCTGTTAACGAATCAGCCAAAGCGATCGCTGATAACAAATCATTTGTACGAATCAGATCGCGATACTTTTGTGCTTTCCGTAAACCAACTGTCAATTGAGCTAATATTAAACGATGGTTTGCTGTTAATTCTGCTAATGTATGGTCTGTTTTCTCTTCACTCAACTGCCAAATATAGGCATCAGCTCCTTGCTTTAGTGCAGCAGCAGTCATTTCTAACTCCCTTTGCGAGCCATACTTCCTTTTCTGGCTGAGTTGCTGAAAACGATCTTCAAACAGAATACAGTATATCCACGATAATTTTGTTTGGTCTTTCAACCAACAACATAATTCCATACTGCTATCCATACTAGCCTGGATGAGTATGACATCGGGTGGCATCATTTGAATACGCGAAACTGCCTGATTGATATTGGTAATAACTTCTACACTAAAAGTTGTTGCATCGCGGATCTGATCTGGAAGTGTGGCGAGAAAGTTATTACTTCCAAAAACCAGAATAGAAATATTCATTGCTTTACTTTCTACCCTATTTTATCGAGGGGATAAACATAGTAACGCTTCAAAAAACTAAATCTTGATACTTAAAAGCCCTTTATTGCTTAGCTTTTAAGCTTTTTTAGATATTATTATGTATTTTCACTGTTATGTAATAGTAAATATGATCACAACTCATTCCTAAATGCTAAATATATCAATGTTTTTATTTTGTGTATGCTTCTTGCATTTAATTGTTTTAACCCTGAACTTACAATAAATATCGAATTTTAATCTCCTCTTAAGACTTTAACTACAATCGTCATCTTTTTAACTTCTGACATTCAATTTCTATTTTTTAGGCTTTTTTTGAAACAGTATAAATACTGAAGATTGTTATTTTCGATAAAAAGTATTGCTGTATTTCCCGATAGAAAATTATTCAACAGGATTAATAAAAAAGAATTGACAATTTGCATTAATCAAAAAATCCAGGTTTTTACTTATTTGAGAGCATGAAAAACCTACTAAGTTTTTTATGTCCCCGTAAAAACCGAAATCACCTTATCCTTTCGTGCGTAGTTAATGATTAAAATACTTATATTTAGACTTATCCAAAAGTGTAAATCAGTATATTTAATTAACCAACGATTAGCAGTCGAAATCGAGATAATCTTCATCGCTAACAAAAATATTCTCAACTTTGATTTTTTTATGAAAAAGTCTTGCAATAATCAAATGTTATGATTAATCGCAAGTCCTTTAATACTATTAAACTTTAGGAATTAGTCTCGCTATTGACAAAAGTTAAATTCTCATTGATAACCTTCAATAGTGTAACCAGCAGCAACAATTACTTGTTTGATTGATTCTTCAGATGCTGCGGATTCTACGGTAACAGTCTTGGCATTCACATCAACATCCACCATGGCATCAGGTTCCATAACATGAATTGAGTCCGCAATTTTGCCTGCACAATCTTGGCAAGTAATATTTGCTACATGTAGTTTTAATGACATTTTTTACCTCAGTACGATTATTTTAAATGTTTTCTTAATAATTAGTATTATCCACTAGTTGGCGATCGCTTATCCTACCAAAGTTAAGTATTTTAGGAAGAATATTATCTAACTTAGGTGTGGGGGATTGGGGACTGGGGATTGGGGATTGGGGACTGGGGATTGGGGATTGGGGACTGGGGATTGGGGATTGGGGATTGGGGATTGGGAAAGAATTTTTGTATCTTTTTGTCTGAACTACCTGCATCTTTAGATCTCGTTCAATAACTGGCAAAGTCTTATAGCAGCAAGATGAAACAAAATGCAAAAATATATAAACTTGTTTTGAAAAAGGGAGTGGGGAGTAGGGAGTGGGGAGTAGGGTAAGAAACTTTTTCAGGTCTTGGTTGTAAGATTTCTCCGTGGGTAGCTGTCTTAAAAAAGCAGTGGGAATGAGGGGGATGTGGTTCGACTCCGCTCACCAACCAGGAGATTAGGGAGAATAATACTTAAACTCTCCATTCCCAATTCCCCAATCCCCAGTCCCCAGTCCCCAATCCCCAGTCCCCAGTCCCCAATCCCCAGTCCCCAATCCCCAATCCCCAGTCCCCAGTCCCCAGTCCCCAATCCCCAGTCCCCAGTCCCCAGTCCCCAGTCCCTAACTATCATGTCTTCAAATCCCCAATACATCAGCGGTAACGAAATTCGCTCCTTATTCCTTAACTTCTTTGTTCAACGAGGACACCAAATTCTTCCTAGTGCTTCCTTGGTACCAGAAGATCCAACCGTGCTGCTGACGATCGCGGGAATGTTGCCATTTAAGCCAATATTCCTGGGACAGCGCACACCAGAATTTAAACGAGCTACTACATCCCAAAAGTGTATCCGCACTAACGATATCGAAAACGTGGGACGTACTAAACGCCATCAAACGTTTTTTGAGATGCTGGGTAACTTTAGCTTTGGTGACTATTTTAAAGAACAAGCGATCGCCTGGGGTTGGGAAATTTCTACGCAAGTTTTTGGCTTCTTACCAAGCAACCTTGTAGTCAGCGTCTTTGAGGAGGATGATGAAGCCTTCGCGATTTGGCGCGATCAAATCGGTGTAGCCCAAGCAAGAATCAAGCGCATGGGTGCAGATGATAACTTTTGGAACTCTGGACCTACTGGCCCTTGTGGCCCTTGTTCAGAGATATACTATGACTTTCACCCAGAACGCGGTGACGATTCTATTGACTTAGAAGATGATTCCCGGTTTATCGAGTTCTACAACCTCGTATTCATGCAATACAACCGGGATATTTCAGGTAATTTAACACCACTGCAAAACAAAAACATTGATACTGGCATGGGTTTGGAAAGGATGGCGCAAATCCTCCAAAAAGTGCCGAATAATTACGAAACTGACTTAATTTTCCCAATTATTCAAACAGCAGCGGCGATTGCTGGCATTGATTACCACGGCAGCGACGAAAACACCAAAGTCTCTTTGAAAGTCATTGGTGATCATGTGCGTGCAGTCGTCCACTTAATCGCTGATGAAATCCGCGCTTCCAACGTCGGGCGGGGTTATGTCCTGCGGCGATTAATTCGGCGTGTGGTGCGTCACGGGCGATTAGTTGGCATTACTGGCGAATTTATTACCCAAGTTGCCCAAACTGCGATCGCTCTTGCTGAATCAGCTTACCCTAATGTGCGCCAACGAGAAGCCGCTATCAAAGCCGAACTACAACGCGAAGAATCTAATTTCCTGCGAACTCTTGATCGAGGGGAAAAACTCTTAGAAGAAATCATTCAACAGGTGAAGCAGCAAGGCAAAACTTCTATTAGTGGTGAAAGCGTCTTCACTCTCTACGATACCTACGGTTTCCCTTTGGAACTCACGCAAGAAATCGCTGAGGAAAATCACCTCACAGTCGATGAAGCAGGATTCAACGCCCAAATGCAAAAGCAAGTAGAACGCGCCAAAGCAGCACACGAAACCATCGATCTAACTGTGCAAGGTTCCCTCGACAAGCTTGCAGAACACATCCACGCTACCGAATTTTTAGGTTACGCCCAACCAACAACAACGGCGAAAGTTGAAGTTCTACTAATCAATGGCGTCTCTCAAGAAGAGGCGGAAGCAGGCACAGAAGTACAAATTGTCCTCGATAAAACGCCATTCTATGCCGAATCTGGGGGGCAAATTGGCGATCGCGGTTATATCTCCGGTGACGGTGTTTCGACTTCGCTCAACACAAGTGTTGTCGTGCGAGTGGAAGATGTGAAGAAAGAATCCGATTTCTTTGTTCACTTCGGCCGCATTGAACGCGGTACAATCCGAGTAGGAGATGTTGTGAGTGCCCAAATTGATCGCGCTTGTCGGCGTCGTCTCCAAGCCAACCATACCGCAACGCACCTACTACAAGCAGCGTTAAAGAAAATTGTCGATGATGGCATATCCCAAGCTGGTTCTTTAGTTTCCTTTGACAGGTTACGCTTTGACTTTAACTGTCCCCGTGCCTTGACAGCAGAGGAAGTTCAACAAGTTGAAGAACAGGTAAATACTTGGGTAGCCGAGGCACATGCCGCCAAAGTAGAAGTATTACCTTTAGCAGAGGCCAAAGCTAGGGGTGCTGTTGCTATGTTTGGCGAAAAATATGGTGAAGAAGTGCGAGTAATTGACTTTCCTGGTGTATCAATGGAACTATGCGGGGGCACTCATGTCAGTAATACCGCTGAGATTGGCGTGTTCAAGATTATTTCTGAAACTGGCGTTGCTTCTGGAGTACGGCGTATCGAAGCTGTTTCTGGTGCAGCAGTGCTGGATTATCTCAACCTCCGCGATCAAGTAGTGAAGGATTTAAGCGATCGCTTTAAAGTAAAACCCGAAGAATTACCACAGAGAATCACCAGCCTCCAAAACGAACTCAGAACTAACCAAAAGGAACTAGAAACCCTAAAGATGCAACTAGCGATCGCCAAATCCGACACCCTACTGCAAACAGCAGAGACTGTGGGCGATTATCCAATTCTCGTTGCTCAGTTAGAAGACGTTGATCCCGAATCCTTGAAAAGTGCAGCGGAAAGATTGTTGCAAAAACTAGGTAATGGTGCGGTGGTATTGGGTTCCGTTCCTGAAGCTGAGAAAGTTAGTATAGTAGCAGCTTTTAGTCCAGAAGTCAACAAAAAAGGCTTGCAAGCGGGGAAATTTGTGGGTGCGATCGCTAAGATTTGCGGCGGTGGCGGCGGCGGTAGACCGAATTTAGCTCAAGCCGGCGGACGCGACGCGAGTAAATTACCAGAAGCGTTGGCACAAGCTAAGAGTGAGTTAAAGTCTGCATTGAGTTAATTATTTTTTCTTCAAGGGTGGGCATTTTGCCTGCCCTGCGAGCAATTGCTGAAGCGTAGATACCTTTGTAGCATCTGCACCAACGCGGTGTTAGGCAGCAACCTCGATATAGACCGATGAGGTTGTGGGCTGCGGGATCTCGAATCCCTCCAACTTCAACCCATCAAGGTGAAATTCCACTGCCTGACGCATATTTTGTTCAACTTCTTCACGGGTTGACCCAGTCGAGACACATCCTAGTAGGTCAGGAGAATAGGCAGAATATCCTGTTTCTGTCTTTTCAATCACGATCAGATACTGCATCATTTCAGACCCGCTTGTTTTAAGATACTATCCAACGTTCCCGAAGCTAAATCATCACCCGGTTTTCCTGGTACAGTAACCAAACCCAATTTATTAGGGTGCTTGTATTGACGATGGCTGCCTCGCGTTCGAGCCAAATACCACCCATCTTGATCAATTAGTTTGATTATATCTCTAACCTTCATGATCATCTCCGGGAAACCGCATCCCCTTGTGGGTGCGATCGCCAAAATTTGCGGTGGCGGTGGTAGACCGAATTTAGCCCAAGCTGGCGGACGCGACGCGAGTCAATTACCAGAAACGTTGGCATAAGCTAAGAGTGAGTTAAAGTCTGCATTGGCTTAATTGTGTTTTCTTAAAGGGTGGGCATTTTGCCTACCCTGTTATAAATTGCTTAAGTATAGATACTTTATCTATTCCATCTGCACCAACGCAGTGTTAGGTGGCGTAGGGTTCTTCTGGTTCTTCCCCAAGAGTTTGCTGTGTAGCGTGTCGAATGTGCAGAATACGAACCGTAGGCACTTCTTCCTCTCCCACAATGGTAAAGAGAATACGATATGAGTTGCGCCCTTTGCCATAAAGTAATTGCCGAATTTCTTGGCTAAAGTACTGATTTTCCTGGGCTAATGGGCAGCGTTTGGGCATTTGAGACAGAGACTCAATCGCTTGCAACAACCCGGAATACCATTGGTTCGCTCTTGTAGAGGATGTGACTTGAGACAGCCGTAGAAAAGCGTTATCGGCCTCTGCTTCTGCCACACTTGAAATTTCAATGGGGTACTTCATTAATCAGCGGACAAATTGTACTTTTGGCGCTGTTCTTCAGTAAAATCTTCAAAAGACCGAAATTTTCCTGCCTGAAAATCATCTAAACCTTGCTGAATACCCTCAATCGCTTCCTCTAAGTCTTGCTCCTTTGCCTGTAGAATACTAGCAAGCAACTCAGATGCAACGAAACTAACATCTTGACCTTGCCTAGCAGCTCTATCCCGCAACAGGGCTTCTAACTCAGGGCTAAGGGTGACAACAATTGACATAACATTTTTCTCACCTTTGAGAGGTTGTAGAACTACTTCATATTTTAAACTAACAGCAATGGATTGCTGGACTTTTGCTGTTTGTGGCATCGTTTGGGATAGCGATCGCTGCCCCGTTTCAGATGAGGATGTGCTTCCCGCTTTAGAGACTCTAAAAGAGCTTATACTAACTGCCAGCGATCGCCAGTTGACAGATGTGGTGCTTGTTTTTGTAATTAAGAGAGTTAAATTTCATCTAAACTTCTAAATTTCAATCTGTAACCGGATTTTAAAACCTTAGTATTACGTTTTATTTGGGATTGCTATATGCTTTCTATAACTAGACTGAATCAATCCTAAATCGGTAAAAGAATGTGAATCTTCCATTAATAACTCATGCTCAAGCACACAGCGAGAAAATAGCTATTGCGACAAAAGTTGAAGCATTTACCTATCAAGATTTGCTGCATACATCCAGTCAAATAGCGACAGTACTGTTGAATAATACAGAAGACTTACAAGAGCAGCGAGTTGCCTTTCTCATTCCGCCTGGATTTGAGTATGTAGCGACTCAATGGGGGATTTGGCGGGCTGGTGGTATAGCCGTACCTTTGTGTATTTCCCACCCACAGCCAGAATTGGAATATGTAATTACCAATTCAGCAGCATTAATTATTATTGCCCATCCCAATTTTGAAACTCTACTACGTCCAATTGCTCAAGCCCAAAACTTACGATTTATTCTCACCTCAGAAACACTCCCAGATGATGTTAGTCGCCTCCCAGAAATTGAACTCACCAGACGCGCCTTAATTCTCTACACTAGTGGCACAACTGGTAAACCCAAGGGTGTAGTTACCACTCATCACAATATTCAATCTCAAGTGATCAGCTTAGTTACTGCTTGGGAATGGACAGCTAGCGATCGCATCTTACACATACTACCTCTACATCATATTCATGGGATTATCAACGTACTCACCTGTGCTTTATGGGCTGGGGCGGAGTGCCACATGATCAGCAAGTTTGATGCCGAAACTGTTTGGAACCGAATTTGTGAGGGCGACTTAACCCTATTCATGGCAGTACCAACAATTTATGTCAAGCTGATTGCTGCTTGGGAAGCGGCTACACCCGAACGCCAGCAAAGGATGTCAGCAGGCTGTGCTAAAATGCGGCTCATGGTATCTGGTTCAGCAGCGTTACCAGTGCAAGTATTAGAAAAGTGGCAAAATATCAGTGGTCATTTTCTACTTGAGCGCTATGGGATGACTGAGATTGGCATGGCGTTATCGAACCCTTTACACGGTGAACGAAAAGCAGGATATGTTGGCAAACCTCTACCGCAAGTAGAAGTGAGATTAGTAGATGAAAGCGGCGAGTTAGTCGCACCAGGGATACCAGGAGAAATCCAAGTTAAAGGCCCCGGGGTATTTTTAGAATATTGGCAAAATCCCCAAGCCACCGCCAAAGCCTTTCAAGATGGCTGGTTCTGTACTGGAGATTTGGCTGTAGTCGAGAACGACAACTATCGAATTCTGGGGCGGTTGAGTGTAGATATCATCAAAACGGGAGGGTATAAAGTTTCGGCGTTGGAAATAGAGGAAGTATTGCGAACCCATCCAGATATTCAGGAATGTGCAGTAGTTGGGGTTAGCGATTTAGAGTGGGGTGAGCGAGTCTGTGCCGCGTTAGTATTGCAAGGGTCACAACTTTTGACCTTAGAATCTTTTAGGAGTTGGGCAAAAGAGCGATTAGCTATCTATAAAGTACCAACGAGAATTCTGACAGTTGCAGAATTACCGCGCAACGCCATGGGAAAAGTCACTAAGCCTGCGGTGGTTGAGCTATTTTGTTGATTGCGATCCTCAGATCTTGCACCTTTCAAACTGCCAGTCGCAAAACTTACATAATTGTTCGGCTTCGCTCTCTACCGCCAGGGATTGTAAATCCCTGTCTTATAGCAAAAGTCCATTTCTAATGGACTAAATGCAGAGACAAATAAATATGTAATTTTTATAACTTTATTGCGGCAGACTCATTATTTTCACTGTCAGGTGCAAGATGTGAGGATCGCCAAGATTATAAAATTTACCAAGAAAGGCACTTATGTTATGAGTATCAATTAAAACTTTAGTTCTGGGTCTGATCTGAGTTTAAACTGATAAAATGCTCTTGTTTTAATCCCACTCTTTTAAGAGGATGTTTGAAAAGTTTTGGGCGAATATAATTCGCTACTACACAAGCGAAGTCCACCTCCGTGGACTAACAGAAAATCGAGTTCTTGAAACCCACGGAGGTGGGTTTTGTCTGTATAGTCGCGATTTCTAATCGCCGGGATTAGTATTAATTTAGACTTTTCAAACAACCTAGTAAGGGCGTAAACAGAAGGTTCGTGTCATCAGGTACAGCCTGTGGCTAGAACGCTTGATATATATGGATTCTAGCTCAATAAGTAACCCGCGCCGGAGAACCTTTATAGATATGTTGGGTGTGTGAATATCGTAGATTAGTGAGGGTTTCATGGGTCAACGTATAGAGCGAAATTCCCCACTATCACTATTTTGCGTGTTAGGATTAATTTGTGAAACATTCTGATTTCCTCCAGGACTTTTTTGTATGTATAATTTTATGATGCATACAGTGTTATTTCTTATTGAGCGTGCAAGTTCCACACTGAAAGTCACATTTTGAGATAAGCCAGATATAAAATTACATCGTGTCAATACTCCAGATAGTGTTGTACTTACTGGAGTAACTACAAGACGTTCGCCATTAAAGTCGCGTTCTCTCCATACACAAACACTATCTGGTGGGCAGTCGGGTACTGTTTGAGCTTTAGCTACATTTGGAATTGTTAGTTGGGAAAGAATAGTTCCGGCAGTCAACGCTAATGCTAATAAAGGTTTCATTGGTTTTTGATTTATAGATTCAGCTATCAATTTACAGGTTATTAGCTAACTAGACAAGGTGTTTTTTAAACTCCCTACTTTCCACAGGGACTATTTGATACAGAGGTCTATTACGAGAAGGGAACTTCCCTAATCTTAACTAAAAGGTCTAGCTCTTTCTGCATTTGACTTACAACTAATTCATAGCATTCATTTACATAGTCGCGATCGCTTGCTGCTTTGCGGCCATAGCGTTCAAAGACAATGGGAGGGCAAACTCGCGTATAAATAGACACAGGGAAAGGTATATTAGGCAGTGGCCCAAATGATAATCCCCAAGGCCAACCCAAATAAATCGGAAAAACTTCAGGATCAATCCCCAACAACCAAGGCATTCCCCACTCATGTAATTGCTGCAAAATTTTGTAGCAATCAGCTAGCACAATCAACGTATCATGGGCACCACAAGAAATTAATGGTACGATTGGCACATTTTCTCGCAATGCTAACTTAATGAATCCTTGCCGCCCAGCAAAACAAATTTTGTTACGTAGAGAATAGGGACGAAAGACATCTTCTGCTCCACCTGGATATACCAGTACACTAGCTCCAGAGCGCAAAGCAGCGTAAGCCATTTTAGGATGGGCGATGATTGCCCCAGATTTAGCAACTAGTTGGGCTAATGGGGGGCTAACTTGCCAAACCTTGGGATGCATCAAACCGTAGACAGGTTGTTGCACTCCAAATCGCCGGAACCAGTCATACATCATCATTAACATATCAGGAGCTGCCAGTCCTCCGTTATGAGAACCGACAAATAGAACTTTTTGTTGAGGTGGGATATTATACCAACCGCTAGTCTGCACTCGAAAATAGTAGCGATAGAAAAAGCCGATTAGAGGCATCAAAGATTTAATGAACTCCGGATCTCGCTCATCCAAAGACCAACCGAGTTTTTTGTTTGGGGGATGTTGCTTTTTTGACATCAAGGCATTTTAACAGGATTAATCAACTTCAAACAATTCCTTTTGTCTGAGTTGCTGGATGAATAAGCTGTTACGCTGTGAAATTGCATACTTAATTTCTATCATGACGACTACACCCAGCTTCAACTCTTGGATTATCTGTCTAAAACCTAATCCTCAAGCAAATTTACGTTTGTTCTGCTTTCCTTATGCAGGTGGTGGGGCTGCGGCTTTTCGCTCTTGGGCTGACAGTCTTCCGCAAACTGTTGAGGTTTGTTGTGTGGAACTACCAGGACGAGGAAGTCAGATGAAATCGGCTCCCTTCACACGATTAACAGATCTTGTAAATGCGATCGCACCAGTTCTTGTACCATATCTAGATAAACCATTCGCGTTTTTTGGTCACAGTATGGGCGGACTGGTTAGCTTTGAGTTAACTCGTCTACTGCGTTCTCAGTATGATCTCAATCCATTTCATCTGTTTATATCTGCTCGCAAAGCACCACAAATCCCAGTGACAAAATCACCAATCCACAACCTACCAGAAGCTGAGTTTATTGCACAACTGTACCGTTTCAACGGCACTCCGAAAGCAGTGCTAGAAAGTCAGGAACTGATGGCGATTTTCTTACCCATCCTCCGGGCAGATTTTGCCGTCCTAGAGACGTATGTTTACACTCACGAGCCACCATTAGCATGTCCTATTACTGCTTTTGGTGGTTTACAAGACACAAAAGTCAGTTACGAGAACCTCCAAGCGTGGCGAGAACAAACAACCGCTGCTTTCTCATTACAGATGCTCGAAGGCGACCATTTCTTTATACAATCTGCAAGGGAAGCTTTATTAAAAGCTCTAGCCCAAGAATTGCAGATGCGATCGCAATAAACAAAACTGCTGAAAAAATTACCTTCCACCAGCCATTTATTATCACAATTAATGAAGATTATAACAAGCAGTAGATCGCAAATTTGAATCATAAGCGATAAACTAAATAAGATAATTGGAGGAAATCATTGATGGCAAAGACAAACGGAGTTAAGACGGAAACCCCAGCGCAGGAATTATCTCTAGCTTCCGATATTGAAGATAAAGCAACAAATGAAGAATCTCTTGGGCAACAAAAGGACACACAAGATATTGATGACATCTTAAACTCACTAAAAACCTTACTGAGTAGTGTAGAAAAACTCCAAAAAATCCGTCAGGAAGTGGGCGATATCAAACCTTTAATCGGGCGGATGCTTGATGGAGAAATAATTGCTGGTGAAGAACTTGAACAACTCAAAATAGGTGTGAGTAGCCTTTCTCGCTTAGTTCGTGCCTATAGTGATCATCAAACAGCTCTAACAAAAGCGCAACCTGCTAGAGACTTGCTAGATCAAGTATTGAAAGAGCGTAAAGCTACCTGAAGTAATATTGTGTTCGGGCTAAAGACTGCTTATTTAAACCGTAAGGAAAAGGGGGCAGTTCTTACGGGTAGGTTTTTGAGATTTCGCGTTTTGAGCGACGCAGGGACGTTTATCTTGGCTTCATCGTGAAAGCTTACTGAGAGATAACCGCTCCCATGCTCCCATTGAAGTAAGTCTTGTAAATGTCTAGACTTGTCTAGGGTTTATATAGCAGGCAAACATTAGTAATTACGAATTACGTTAGCGTTAGCGTTAGCGAGTCCTCGAGCGTCAGCGGTAGCGATAGCGTAGCGTTAGCGAGTCATCGAGCGTCGGTACGAGCGTCAGCGATAGCGAGTCCTCGATAGCGAAGCGTAAAGCCTGCGGCATAGCTTCGCTTAGAGCGACACAGGAGCGTCGCGTCATTACGAATTATGAATTATTTAACCTCTTTTTCTTGACAAGCCAGCCAATACCAATAGCAAAGAGAGTACCAGCTAATGTTGTAGGTTCAGGTACTTTCTGATAAGAAACTTTTCCAGAGAAAATTTCAGTATTTGGAGAAGTTCTAGAAAAAATTGTGAAATCTTCTCCAACAATTTCATAACTAATTAAGCTGGAAGGATTTGCTTGATCATCGAACAAATATTCTAATCCTACAGATTCTTTTCCTGTTAAGAATGCAGTTGAAAATACGATGGGAAAGTCTGGGTAATTGACATCATCTTGTTCGGTGTAAACTATAGATTCACCGTTAAATTGAAACGATAGCGATCGCACCCTTGCTTCTGGGATACTGTCATCACTGAAAGTTGAGTCATCAAAGCTAAAAAAGCCGCTTCCCCGATTTATAGAACTATCAACAGTGAAAGCATAATCAATGATAGCAGCAGATGCAGATTTTGCATTTATGGCAGTCAAACCCAGAGTCAAACTAGCAGCAGCAAGCACTAATTGTGGAACTAATTTCATCTGAATTATTTTTTAGTCAACTATTTTGAACCTATTTATTTTGAATATATGGGTTTAAGCAGAGTTTAATTACAGGTAAAAACAAAATTATTGTTTTTAAAAAAATAGATGATTTGAAGAGACTTCCATATAAAAATATCCAATGTATGGCGTGCGTCAGTTTGAGAAACCCTTAACACACTGAGGAATTATTCGTACCAACGCACATACCAATTGAAACTTATTTTGATGGATATACTAGCGGAAACAACTATTTAATTTATTTGCCAGGTACAACTATTCCATCAATAGAACCATCACGATCAGTGTCATAAAGCTTACCTAATAGCTCACCAGTGTTACTGTAGACTTTATACACAGTCGAGCCATCTGGCAAGTTTATTTCTATAATGGTGTTGCCACCTCGAATATTTTTTAGTTCGTCATTTGTCAGTTCAACTTCATTAATTAACGCATTTTTTTCGGGATCTAATAAGAGATTGGAAACTGTAATTTTAGCCATCTTAATTTTTCCTTTAACTAAGATAATTTTGAGTGTACCATACTATAATTTTTCTCTAGAAATAGTTTAAAAAAACATCCCATGTATATAACAAAATTAGGTGCAGATACTCTCAATAGAGCAAACTTATTAGAGCTAAGCTTCTCAAATTTTAGAACTTTTAAAACCCCTCAGAATAAATCTGAAGGGCTTAATTTTTTCATTTTAAAATACGGTTACGCCCTCTGTGCCCCTGGTTGACCGTTTTCGACTACAAACGAAGCTAAGGTGCTAACAGATGCGTTGAGGTCAACGATGCTTGACACAACGCGATAATCACTTTGCCAGCGTTCTGGGGTCAGGTTGCAGCGGACGTATCCCCGGAAAGCACCATCAAAAAACTTGGTATGGGGATTGCTACCTAAAGCAGCTTGAACCGGAGCGATAAAGTTGGTGGGAAAATCAGAGGTAACTGAAGTACCTACGAACTCAGTACCAACTATTGCTGAGGCTGGTTTAGTGAAATCAACTTTCAAATCGTGTACCCAACTGGAATGGATGTCTCCAGTGATCACTACTGGGTTAGAGGGCTGGCGCTGGTTGAGAAAACTGAGTAGCCGATTACGCGCAGCTACGTAGCCATCCCACTGATCTAAGTTGAATAATCCAGCGTCTGGACTAGGATTAAAATCATATTGAGCCAACATCGTTTGTTGAGCAATCACATTCCAGCGCGATCGCGATTTGTCTAAACCATCAAATAACCATTGCTGTTGCTCTTGGCCTGTCATAGTAGCATTCACATCAAAGGCTTGAGAACAACGAGGTTTCAATCCATCATCGCAAGGTTGGTCAGTACGGTACTGGCGAGTATCCAGTACGTTGAACTCAGCTAAATTACCATAAGTGAACCGCCGATATAACTGCATATTTGGCCCACTAGGCAGTGAAGAACGACGTAGTGGCATATGTTCATAGTATGCTTGGTAAGCATTGGCTCGCCTAGTCACAAATGCCTGCTGGCTTTGGTTCTCTTCGGGTATGAGGTTAGCATAGTTATTTTCAACTTCGTGATCATCCCAAGTGACTATCCAGGGGAAAGCAGCATGAGCAGCTTGCAGATTTTTATCGGTCTTGTATAGGGCGTGGCGGTTACGGTAGTCGTTGAGAGTGACGATTTCTGGACTATTGTGTTGACGTGGCCCACCAGATTCTGGCCCATACTCATAAATGTAGTCACCGAGATGAACAACTAAATCTAGTTCCTCATCAACCAAGTGCTGATAGGCTGTATAGTAGCCGTTTTGCCAGTCTTGACAGGAGACAAAGGCAAAATTGAGTTTTTTGATGGAGTTAAAGAGTGATCCAGCTGTACGAGTTCGTCCAATGGCGCTAACTTCATTGCCTACTTGAAACTGATACCAATACCAACGGTCAGGTTCTAGTCCACGTACATCAACATGTACTGAGTGTGCTAGATCTGGAGATGCAAGCGTTTTCCCACGTCGCACTACTTTCTTCATTTTTTCGTCTACAGCAACCCGCCACTGCACTACAAAATTTCTGAGTGGCATTCCACCCCCGTAAAGGGGATCGGGAGCTAGTCGCGTCCACAGCACAACACCATCCGGCAAAGGATCGCCAGAGGCAACACCAAGACTAAAAGGATAATTGGAAAACCTCGATTTTGCTGATACTGGATGCCATTGACTAGTCACAGCTAACCCTGTGAAGAATCCTGCACCCAGCAAAAAATTCCGCCGTTTACAGCGATTTGATAGCAAGTCGCTATCTATAAGTTCCATATCTACTCCCAGGCTGCTAAACCAAACGTGACGAACTTAGCAACCTACAATCAAATAATGATTAAGGTCATGTTAAGTTTCACATTTGGCCAAGCATCGGCTGGGAATCTTGTTTTTTACGAAAAAAGTAAAGGTTTATACCATTTTCCTATTCCCTGCGATGCACTGAACGTACCCCTATGGGAAAGCAAGCTACGCGCAGCGTCTCCGACAGGAGAAAGAGAAGTGTTCCCTTTCATTTGTTTTGACTCTTTAAAAATCCATTGTCAATCAAATAGGAGAAATAAGTACTTAATAACTCGTCATTGACAGGCGGACAATTAATCGCAGTATTTGTTAACCCATCGAGAGTATTTTGACAGTCAAATCGTAAAGAATGTGCGGTGAAGTAAAGTTCAGGAACTGACATTTGTGTTTCCGAAACGGGTTCAGATAAGAAATTGACAAAGGAATGTAATGCATTTTCTGGAGCATTAGGAACTAGATTTAATACTTCTTTGATCCAGTTTTTAAAGGGGATTTGTTGAATTGAATAACCAAAGATACGTATCCAGTTAATTAGTTCTTGCCATGACATCAATTGAGGATTGGAAAGGTGAAATACTCGCTTCAATGAGTTTTTTTGTTTTGATAAATGAACGATCGCCTTGCTGATGTAATCAACTGGAATAATATCTACTGGCATATTCCAATCGGGAGCTAAACCCATTTGAATGCAACCTGCAATGAGGCTACGTAAAAAATCGGAACGATTACAAACTCCTGTTTGACTGTGCCCTTCGATCCAGGTGGGACGGTAAATCGATGTTGGCAAACCCCGTTCGTGAGCGATCGCTACTAGCTTTTCTGCAACCCACTTACTTTGGGTGTAACCGTAGAGTCCTTGGGGGCGATCGGCTGGCTGTTCTGCAATGACTCGTGTTTCAGGATAGGCAGTTGGTGAGAATACACCAACAGTCGAAACAAAATGCACTGGTTTGACCTTTGTTTGACAAGCCAATCTTAAAACTTCTTGCGTACCCAAAACATTGGGAGCTTTGAGAACTGAATATGGGTAAACAAAGTTAACTAGTCCGCCATTGTGGTAGATGACATCAATCGTGGCTGTCAAAACTTGAAAATTTTCAGACGAGATACCCAAAAGAGGTTGGGCTAAATCTCCCACCACCGCAATAATTCGATGACCTTGAGTTTGATCCCAAAGTGAATACTGTTCTAAATTACTTTTAAGCCTTTGACTAGCTTCTTGAGAATTTGCAGCCCTAACTAAGCAATAGATGTTTGCTTGAGTTTGTTGTAGTAATTCGTGAAGCAAGAAAGCACCTAAGAAACCAGTTGCCCCAGTTAAAAGAATATTTGCTGGTTGATCAAGTGTTGGCATGAATGCAGTTTTAGGGTCAATTGTTGGATCTAAAACAGCTTCAGCATGTAGATCAAGGACAGAATTAAATCGAGTCGAGTTTCCTGATTGTTGAGCGACAATAATTTCTGCAAGTCCAGCGATTGTGGGATGTTCAAAGAAACTACGCAGAGTTAAATCTACCTGAAAAGTTTCTCGAATTTTACTGACTAGTTCAACCCCTTGCAGCGAGTATCCTCCCAAATGAAAGAAGTTGTCGTGAATACCTACTTGGGCAATCTTCAGGACTTGCAACCACAGATCGGCTAACACTATCTCTTCTTGTGTCCGAGCAGGTATTAATGCTACTGCAAGTTCAGGACGTGAGCATTCAGGCGCAGGTAAAGCCAAACGGTCAACCTTACCACTAGGAGTCAGAGGAAATTGCCCCAACAGCACCAACGCCGAAGGCACCATAAACTCTGGCAGTTGCGTGTGTAAAAATAAGCGTAACTGCTCAGTAGTGAGGGCGCTATCACCCAACACATAAGCAACCAAACGCAAATCTCCCGGTACTTCCTCCCTAACGATGACTACTGCTTGTCGCACACAGGCATGTCTTTCCAAAACCGCCTCAATCTCACCCGGCTCGATGCGATAGCCACGAATTTTCACCTGTTGGTCTGCTCTACCCAGGTACTCAAGATTACCATCAGGTAGATAACGAGCTAAATCTCCTGTTTGATATAAACGCTGCTTTGAGTCCCAAGGACTAATAATAAAACGCTCAGTTGTCAAATCAGCACGATGCAAATATCCTCTAGCCAAACTCACCCCACCAACATACAACTGTCCCACCACACCCACAGGCACAGCTTGCAGTTGGGCATCCAACAGATAAATTTGACTGTTGGCAATTGGTTTACCAATTGGGGGTAAGACTGGCCAATTCTCGACATCAGAAGTTAAGGTGTAGGCTGTGACGACATGAGTTTCCGAAGGCCCGTAGTGATTGTGCAGTTTCGTATTGGGCAGTTGTTCAAAGAATCTCGCAATTGCGGGTGTGATTCGTAATTGTTCACCAGCAGTAATCACTTCACGCAAGTGCTGAGGAATGATACCGTCTATCTGTGCAACCTCTGCTAATTGTCGCAGTGCCACAAATGGCAGAAATAATCTTTGGATTTGGGCATCTTTGAGGAATTCTAGCAGGCGACTGGGGTCAGTTCGCAGCTGTTGAGTGATTAGGACTAATACACCACCCCCAATCAGGGTGGCAAAGATTTCTTGGAAGGAGACATCGAAACTGATGGGGGTGAATTGTAGGGTTTTGGCTGTTGGGAAGGTCGATGTTTGCAGTTGCCAAGAAAGTAGGTTGCACAGGGGACGATGAGCCATGGCGACGCCTTTGGGTTGACCTGTCGAACCCGAGGTGTAGATGATGTATGCGAGATTGTCGCCTGTTTGGGGAATGTCGGGGTTGGTTTTTGGTGTGGTGAGGTTTTGCTGGTCTAGATATATGCATTGTGTCAGACCAGTTGTGGAGTTTTCCTCTAGATGGCTATGGGTGAGTAAGATCTCGGCTTGGGCATTTTCTAGCATCAAGCGGCGTCTTGATGCTGGATAGCTGGGGTCGATGGGTAGATATGCTCCTGTGGCTTTGAGAATCCCGACTATGGCGATGATTAAATCTAGCGAGCGTTCTAGGCAAATCCCGACTATGGTATCGGCTTTGACTCCCAGGTTGATTAAATGATGTGCTAGTTGGTTGGCGCGTTGGTTTAGCTGTTCGTAGGTTAGTTGTTCTTGTGCAAATTCTACTGCTATTGCATTTGGTGTTTTCTCTACTTGTAACTCTATCAGCTTGTGGACACACTGAATTTCTGGATGATTGGTTTGAGTATTGTTCCAGGTGACAAGCTGCTGCTGTTCAGTTTGCGTTAACAACGATAACGAGGCTATTTTCTCATCTGGATTAGTTACAATGCTTTCTAACAAAGTTTGAAAATGCCCAATCATGCGAGCGATCGCATCCGCCTTAAACAAGTCGGTACTATACTCAAAATAACCTGTAATACCAGTTGGTGTCTGGGCTAGTTCCAGGAACAGGTCAAATTTGGCTGTTTGATTATTAACGCTCAAGCGAGTTAAGTTCAGATTTGGCACATCCCAAGCAGGCAAAGGAGCATTCTGTAGGTTAAACAGCACCTGAAACAGAGGGTTGTGGTTGAGATCTCTGTCTGGCTGCACCGCTTGTACAATCTGCTCAAATGGCAAGTCTTGATGAGCATAGGCTTCTAATGTCACCTCTTTGACTCTCGCCAGTAACTCTCGAAAACTGGGGGAATTAGATAAATCGGTGCGTAAAACTAATGTATTGACAAAAAAGCCAATTAGATGCTCCACTTTTGAGTGACGACGGTTGGCAATGGGGGAACCAACTAAAATATCTTCCTGTTTTGTGTACCGATAAAGTAGTGTTTGAAATGCTGACAACAGCGTAATAAACAGAGTTACGCCTTCATTGCGGCCCAAATCTTGAAGTTTTTCGCTCAAAGATTTGGGTAAAGTGAGATACTGGCGATCGCCTCGATAACTGGGAACTGCCGGCCTAGGATAATCTGTGGGTAGTTGTAGTTCTGGCGGTAGATTAGATAGTTGCTGTTGCCAGTAGGAAAGTTGTTGGTTATTAACTTCTCCCTGTAACCACTGCCGTTGCCAAATCGCGTAGTCTGCATACTGAATATTTAACTCTGCCAAAGGAGAGTTTTCACCCAAAGAATAGGCTTTGTAGAGTTGAGCCAGTTCCTCTAGCAACACGCCGATAGACCACTCATCACAAATAATGTGATGTAAGTTCAGAAACAGGATATGCTCTTGTTCGCTGAGTTTGTAGAGTGTGACTCGTAGTAATGGACTTTGAGACAAGTCAAAAGGCAGTTGAGCTTCCTTGACAATTACCTGCCAAACTTCAGTTTCAGGTAACTCATGTAAATCTACAACTGTCATCTGGAATCTCAAACAAGGAGCAATTACTGGGATAGGGTTGCCATGTATGGTTGTGAAACTGGTACGTAGCACTTCATGGCGGTTGATAATTTCTTGAAAACTTTGCTCTAGGGTAGTGATGTCAACAGAACCATTTAAACGAAACGCTTCTGGAACGTTATAAAAGGGATGATTGGGAACTAACTGATCGAGAAACCATAATTGTTCCTGTACATAAGAAAAAGATAAATTAGTTTGGGGCGATCGCAATTCAATAGGAGAAATTTGCAACTCTTGCGGTTCTTGCTGTGCTATTTCTAGATACCGGGCAAGTTCGTTGATGGTTGATAATTCAAATAGACGACGCAAAGGTAGTTCTACTTGAAACATGTCTCGTATCCGAGAAACTACTTGAGTTGCTAACAGCGAATGTCCCCCGATTTCTAGGAAACGATCATCAATACCAACTTGGTCTAAGCCAAGAACATCAACCCAAATTTTTGCCAACGCTGCCTCAGTAGAAGTTCGAGGTGCAGTCAAATTTTCTCGTTGATTTCTATAATCAGGCGCAGGTAAAGCCAGACGGTCAACCTTACCACTAGGAGTCAGAGGAAATTGCCCCAACAGCACCAACGCCGAAGGCACCATAAACTCCGGCAGTTGCGTGTGTAAAAATAAGCGTAACTGCTCAGTAGTGAGGGCGCTATCACCCAACACATAAGCAACCAAACGCAAATCCCCCTGCACTTCCTCCCTAACGATGACTACTGCTTGTCGCACACAGGCATGTCTTTCCAAAACCGCCTCAATCTCACCCGGCTCGATGCGATAGCCACGAATTTTCACCTGTTGGTCTGCTCTACCCAGGTACTCAAGATTACCATCAGGTAGATAACGAGCTAAATCTCCTGTTTGATATAAACGCTGCTTTGAGTCCCAAGGACTAATAATAAAACGCTCAGTTGTCAAATCAGCACGATGCAAATATCCTCTAGCCAAACTCACCCCACCAACATACAACTGTCCCACCACACCCACAGGCACAGCTTGCAGTTGGGCATCCAACAGATAAATTTGACTGTTGGCAATTGGTTTACCAATTGGGGGTAAGACTGGCCAATTCTCGACATCAGAAGTTAAGGTGTAGGCTGTGACGACATGAGTTTCCGAAGGCCCGTAGTGATTGTGCAGTTTCGTATTGGGCAGTTGTTCAAAGAATCTCGCAATTGCGGGTGTGATTCGTAATTGTTCACCAGCAGTAATCACTTCACGCAAGTGCTGAGGAATGATACCGTCTATCTGTGCAACCTCTGCTAATTGTCGCAGTGCCACAAATGGCAGAAATAATCTTTGGATTTGGGCATCTTTGAGGAATTCTAGCAGGCGACTGGGGTCAGTTCGCAGCTGTTGAGTGATTAGGACTAATACACCACCCCCAATCAGGGTGGCAAAGATTTCTTGGAAGGAGACATCGAAACTGATGGGGGTGAATTGTAGGGTTTTGGCTGTTGGGAAGGTCGATGTTTGCAGTTGCCAAGAAAGTAGGTTGCACAGGGGACGATGAGCCATGGCGACGCCTTTGGGTTGACCTGTCGAACCCGAGGTGTAGATGATGTATGCGAGATTGTCGCCTGTTTGGGGAATGTCGGGGTTGGTTTTTGGTGTGGTGAGGTTTTGCTGGTCTAGATATATGCATTGTGTCAGACCAGTTGTGGAGTTTTCCTCTAGATGGCTATGGGTGAGTAAGATCTCGGCTTGGGCATTTTCTAGCATCAAGCGGCGTCTTGATGCTGGATAGCTGGGGTCGATGGGTAGATATGCTCCTGTGGCTTTGAGAATCCCGACTATGGCGATGATTAAATCTAGCGAGCGTTCTAGGCAAATCCCGACTATGGTATCGGCTTTGACTCCCAGGTTGATTAAATGATGTGCTAGTTGGTTGGCGCGTTGGTTTAGCTGTTGATAGGTTAGTTGTTCTTGTGCAAATTCTACTGCTATTGCATTTGGTGTTTTCTCTACTTGTAACTCTATCAGCTTGTGGATTAATGCGACTTTACTAAGTTCGTCATTGATATCTGGGTTTTCTGTTGTCTCAACATCATAATAGCTATCATGTATCAGCATATACCGAGATTTAAAAAGTTATCAAAACTCTAAAATTCTAACGATCTTTTTAATACTAAAAGTTCAGTGAAAATACTTTACTTGTGATCTGCTGAATTGAGGTTCCAAATAGTCTATTTCCTGGGTAATGTGAAGGTTGTAAATAACATATCTATGATTTGAATTTGAAATACATAGCATAATCTATGTTTATATAAACATAAATATACTGAATAAAGTTTTACTTGTGGGCGATCGCCTGAATAGATATGCAAGTGAAAACACTTAAACGCAGAGGTATAACCAGTTTTATTAGCTGAGTCAGGGGTAGTTTATAGTAAATTTGGGTCAATTCCTTGTTGTTGTAATCTGGCTAAAAGTTCTTGAAGCTGCTGCTGAGTTTGTTCTAGCTGTTGTTGCTGTTGTGCGTTTACTTCTTCTGGAGTTTGGTATCTGTTACCATCTTGGTCATACCAAAACAGCCATTCTCGTGTTCTTCCTTGATAAGTACCCTGTTCTCGTCCAATCCCTAAACCAATTTCTGGCATCCAAATTTTATCGCCGAGTTGTAAAATATACTTACCTTCAACTAAGCGATAAACTTCTAAACGTTGACGCTTACGACGTAGCCGCGTTGGTGCATAAATGATATAATATAGAATGCCTAATTGAGCATAATCTATTTTCTTTTGTTCATATTCGCCATTGTAGGTTTGAGAAACCACTTCTAAAGCTAAAATGGGCGTAATCCCTTCTTCTTCCCAGAAAACGTAACTAGAACGTCCGTTTTCTCCAACAAAACGTTCAACACCTAAACTCAAAAACCCATCGGGGACTATAGCAGGTTGTAATGGTGTATAGTAAATTCCCATGTTGATACCGAAAAACCAGTCATCACGGGTTTGCCAAATCGAGGCTAAGATGGCTAACAATAAATTAGGAATCAATATTTGTAGTTCGTTATCCACAGGGGTATCATCAGAATCGGGTAATTCCGCTGATGAAGGTAGGCAGTCTAAGGGATTGTAGTTATACATAATACTTAGTGAAAGCGCGTCTCTACATAAATTGCATTTGGGGATATTAACCTTTAATCAACTGCTGAAATCGCTTATCCCCAGCAATCTCATCAAAATCTATATCTGTCTCTGCTTCTTGCTGATATCTAGGATTTATTTGAATTGCTTGCTTGAGAGTTTCTAAAGACAACTCTACTTGTCTTTGTAATGCATAACAAGCCGCTTTATTATAATAGGCGCTGCCATAATTTGGCTTAATTTCTAAGGCTTTGTTAAAGCTAATGATCGCTTCATCATCGCGTCCTAATCTGACTAAGGTATAACCTCGTTTATCCCAAGCTTTAAAGGAATTGGGTTGAAATTTGAGTACTTGATCAAATGAAGCGATCGCATCTTCATACTGTTCCAATTCTACTAGAGCTAGACCACGATTTGACCAGGCAACTATATCATCTGGCTTGACTCGTGTGGCTTGATTAAAAGAGGCGAAAGCTTCTTGATGTCGCGCTAAATTTCCGAAAGCAACACCACGATCACACCATGCTTGATGATGTTCAGGATTGATGGCAATAGCTTTATCATAGGAGGCGATCGCATCTTTGTAGCGTTTTAATCTTCCTAAAGTCATCCCGCGTTTAAACCAAACTACAGCGTTATCTGGTTGGATTTGGACTACTTGATTGTAAAGTGCGATCGCGTCTTCATATTGCTTTTGGGAAAATAGCATATCTCCCTCTTTTACATAATTATCCACACTCACATCCTGTGGTTGTGGATGTTGCTGTCTTTTCTCTTCAATTTGAGAATTATTAGTAGTTTGTTGTTTTAATTTTGCTGGGTTTAAATTCTTGGCGTCAGCTTCAGCCTGATTTGAGGCAATCTCTGTTAATTCTTGCAGAATTTGTTCTTTTCTTTGTTGAGCATCAAGTTGCAGTTCAGAAAGCTGAGAGACAAATTCTGTTTCTAATTTTTCTAACTTTTCTAAAATGAATAACTTTTGTTGTTGAGCATTCAATTGCAATTCTGAAAATTGAGAGGTGAATTCCGAGCCAGATTTTTCTAGATTCTCAATAATTTGCTCTTTATGTCTTTGAGCATCTGCTTGCAATTCTGAGATTTGAGTCGCAAATTCTGATTGTAATTTTACTAAACTTTCAATAATTTTGTCTTTTTGCTCTTGAGCGATTATTTGAAAGCTAGATAGCTGATATTTTACTTCATCGTCCAGTTTACCTAAATTCCCTAGCGTCAAATCTTTTTGCTGTTGAGCGTCAATTTGAAATTCTGATAATTTAGCAGTGAATTCTGCTTGCAAGGTTAACAAAGTTTCAATAATTCTATCCTTTTCTTGCTGAGTATTCGCTTGGAATTCGGATAGTTGATATTTAAATTCTCCATCTATATTTTCCAGCGTCAAATCTTTTTGCTGTTGAGCATCAATTTGTAATTGAGAAAGTTGATGAGCAAATTCTGATTGTAATTTTACTAAACTTTCCAGAATGCTATCTTTTTGTTGCTGAGCATCGATTTGCAAGGCTGATAATTGAGATCTAAAATCAGACCTTGATTTTGCTAAATCACCAATAGCTAGTTCTTGCTCTTGCTGCAACTCTAACTTTGAGTTAGATAATTCTTCTGCTAAAGCAGACGCTAAGTTTCCGAGATTCTCTAACGTTATATCTTTTTCTTGTTGAGCTACTGATGCTAATTTAGATAACTCAGAAGCGAATTGTAACTCTAGACTTTCTATATTTTTTTGAGATTTATGAATTTCAGTTTCTAATTTAGCTAACAGTTGTGTTTTGGCTTGTTCTATTTCCGATGTAGCTAAAGATAAATTTGCTTGTTCGCTTTTTAGCTGCTGTTGGAGAATATCAACTTCTTGTTGTAACTTATAGTTGATAGTTTTAACTTCTTGAATGATATTTTCAGAGTCTTGTTTGGTTGTGGTTAGTTGATTTTGTAATTTTTCCAGTCCTTGTAATTGGATCATGGCTCTATCAACAATTTCACGGATGGCTACGCGTCGCAAGAGCCAAAATAAAGCAATAATTGCAACTGGAAACAGACTTAATACAACCAACCAAACATTGACTAAGATAGTTGTATTACCAAAGGCGCGATCAAAGTTGGATTGTTCTTGCTCTCGAATGCGCTTTTCGGTTCGCAGTCGCTCCAATTCTTGCCGTTCTTGATTCGATATGATCTGGCTAGCGGATGGTGTAGCTTGTCCAGCAGCAATACCACTATACAGCAGCAATGGTGAAAAAGCGATCGCGCTTTTCAATACTAAAGCAAAGACTATTGAATTCTTTGTTTTCATACAACCATCCCGATTTATTGCTCAGTTTTTGGAGCGGCATACCTATTTCCAATCTATAACAGATACGGAAAATAGATATACTTAACGCATAGGCAAAATTACTCTAAAGGTCAAATTGATTCTGGGTTCTACCTTCTGTGATGTTTTAGGAATCTGGTGTTGCCAAAAATGCTGCGTTGTCCCAGCCATGAGTAGAAAACTACCATGTATTAATTCTACTTCTGCTTTTAAATCTTTTTTGCGCTTGTGCTTGAACATAAACTTCCTGGTATCACCAAAGCTGACAGAACCAATCACAGGATTTTTACCTAGTTCTTTCTCAGCATCGCTATGCCAGGAGACTCCATCATGGCCATCGCGGTAAAGATTAAGTAGAACGCTGTTAAATTTTAACTTAGCAATTTCCTCTATCCGGTCTTTTATCTGTAGCAAAGTTGGCGTCCAAGGTTCAGGTTCAAGATGGATACCTGAGAATGCATATGAGTGATTTTTATCTCCATACCAAGCAGTCTTTCTCGGCAAATCTATCTCTTTACCATAGATGTTAATTTTATCTTGTCGCCATTTAATTTCCTCGTACAGAACTCGAAAAAACTCGTCACTCTCTTGCTGTCCGAAGAAATGGCGATAAAAAGTAACTTCCGCATTTGGCATGGATAAGATTTCTGCTAACACCTTATTAATATTTATCTAAATTACCTACTCTACAATTAAAAACTAAAAACCTGAGATTACTTAATTATTCAAGAATTTGGCACTATTTTCTGGCATAAACTACTTGTGATGAGCATTTATGAAATGCTACCGTCTACAAGTGGGCACAGGAGTAGAAAAAATTCCAAGTTTATGAAGCGTAAACCCAAATTAGCTAGTCTCCAAATATCAATCATTAGTCTTAACTTAACATCTGCCTTGATTGCACCTTATTTTGCAGTTGCCGCACCACCAAAAACCCCAGATAAAAGCGTCAATTGCGAAATTCTAGTTGTGGGTGGTGGATTATCGGGTGCTGCAACTGCTTATGAGGGGTTGCTAGCAGGTAGAACGGTATGCCTGACGGAGATTACCGACTGGCTAGGAGGGCAAATTTCTGCTCAAGGGACATCTGCGTTAGACGAACGACCAACTCAACGCGATCGCCAATTCTATTCTCGTGGCTACCTAGAATTGCGAAACCGCATTGAGCGCAAATATGGTAAGCTAAACCCTGGTGGATGCTGGGTAAGTGATTCTTGCTTTCTACCCCGCGATGCTCACAACATTTTGACCCAGCTACTTAAAGATGCTGAAAAACGGGGTAAAGGTAAACTGCAATGGTTCCCCAACACAGTCATCAAAGACTTAGAAATTAGTAGTGATGGCAAAATAATTAATAGTGCTACTGCTATTCAACATCAACCAGTCAAAGGTTCACCACCCCTCAATACTTTTAGTTTATCTCAAAGCATCGAAGACGCTTATCGTTATGAAGACTCGTCTCGATTTACTAAAACCATTATCCGTTTCGTTCCCAAGCCAGTTCCAGGTAATGTTGCGAAATGGTATGTCGTAGATGCTAGCGAAACCGGAGAAATTATCGCCCTCGCTGATGTCCCCTATCGGCTAGGTATTGATGCCCGTTCCTACTTGGAACCTTCTTCTTCCAGTACTACAAATGACCCTTATTGCACACAAGGGTTTACCTATACCTTTGCCATGCAGGCAACCAAAGAACCGCAACCACAAACCATGCCTGCATTCTATTTACAATACGCACCATATTTTAGTTATGAATTAAAGCGACTAGCAAACTTTGATTTAGTTTTTACCTACCGTCGGATTTGGCATCCCATGCAGGGAAAACAAGCAGAATTTGGCGGCGTTAAGTTTACTGCTGCAACGCCAGGGGACATCTCCATGCAAAACTGGACTTGGGGTAACGACTACCGCCCTGGCACAGCTGCCGATAACTTGGTTTACACTCGCCAACAGCTACAAGCCACTGGACAGTTAAAGCCGGGGGGTTGGATGGGAGGACTGCGAACAGCAACCCTCCGCAATGCCGAAGAAAACGCCCTCTCCTATTACTACTGGCTGGTAGCTGGAACTACAGACTCTCAACTGGGGACAGGTGTCAAGCAACCACAGTCAAATAACCGCTTTTTATTTGGGTTAGATTCCCCAATGGGGACAGTACATGGCTTGTCAAAATATCCCTACATGCGGGAAGGACGCCGCATCATCGGACGTCCAAGTTGGGGACAAGCAGGGGGCTTTAGTATTTGGGAAATTGATATTTCTCGCCGTGACTACAATGACGAATATTACCGCAAGACTTTGCCAGCAGATATGTATCGCAGATTAAGAGCAGCACTTGCAGGTTTAGAAGCAGTGTCGGTAATTGAAGGTAAAGTTTCTCCAGATCAAGCACTACGACGCACTCGTTCTACAATTTTCCCCGATGCTGTGGGTATTGGTCACTATGCCATAGACTTTCATCCTTGCATGGTAAAAAGTCCCCCAGAAACCCCCGGTAACAAAGAACGTCCAGGTGAAAGGCGCGGTGCTGGACAAGCTTATCCCTTCCAAATTGCCTTGAGGGCAATGATTCCCCAAAAAATTGACAATTTATTAGTAGGAGGTAAAAGCATTGCCACCAGTCACATAGCCGCCGCCGCTTATCGGGTACACTCCTTCGAGTGGTCAGCTGGCGCAGCTGCCGGAACTGTTGCTGCTTTTTCCTTAAAAAATGCGATCGCACCCTACCAACTAGTCGATGAATTACCCAAAGCAGAACCACAACTCGAAGCCCTCAAACGGCTATTAAAGCAAAATGGTAATCCTACCGCCTTCCCCGATACATCTATTTTTAACCAAAACTGGGATAGTTGGCGGTAAACGGGAATTGGGAATTGTCATGACGCGACGCTCCTGCGTCGCTAACGCTGACGCTCGTACCTCGCTAACGCTTCGCTAACGCTATCGCAGACTCGCCACCGCTACGCTAAGGCATCAAGTAAAAATAAGTAGTGCGAGCATCTTGCTCGCGCGGGCAAGATGCCCGCACTACAAATATTAAATTGTTCAACTTATTTTTACACGAATCCTAACGTCATCTGTAATTAATTATTCTCCGCGTCCCCGCGTCCCCGCGTCTTCCCCAGTCCCCAATCCCCAGTCCCCAGTCCCCAATCCCCAATCCCCAATCCCCAGTCCCCAGACAATATACTAAACTAGTAACTTGTAGTGTAGTTTTGTAAAACCCTGTTAACTATAGTTTTATGGTTACGACACTTTCAGCAGACGTTTACGGGATGGCCACAGCACCAACTGTAGCTCCTGAACGGTCTAATCAAGTTGTCCAAAAGCCTTATCCCAATTACAAAGTGATTGTGTTGAACGATGATTTCAATACATTTCAACACGTCGCTGAGTGTTTGATGACTTATATTCCGGGGATGAGTAGCGATCGCGCCTGGGACTTAACAAATCAGGTACACTTTGAAGGTCAAGCGATCGTTTGGGTTGGGCCTCAAGAAACTGCCGAATTATACCATCAGCAGCTGCGTCGAGCCGGTTTAACCATGGCACCTTTAGAAGCAGCTTAATCATAATAATGGGCAAACCCAAAGTTAACAAATCTCAAACAGCTGCTCAAAAATCCGGTAGGTTAGTTTGGAATCACTCAACTCATATTTGCGGTCTCATCCCCATTTTAGAACGTCTATGCCAGCAAGATGGCATTCAAACCGTAACGCCTGGAGTTATTGGACGAGTTAAAGGTCATTGTCCACACATGCAACTGCGCGTATCTGTGCCCATTCGAGGTGGTTATAAAGTGATTGCACGCCAGGGTAAGACAGTGCAAGAAGTTTTCATTTTAACTAATTTGACACAAGAGCAACTCGAAACGGCGATCGCGATCGTTATGAAAGCTTAAATTATCTCAATCCTCAACACGATGTACTGCAAATTTGTGTAGTGGCAGACTGAGGATACAAGAAAAAGTTAAAAAATATGACAAAGCTGTAGTTATTTTCAAAGTTACTAGTATATTTTCCCATTCAGGTAAAACTACTTTCTCAATTGCAAAAGCAACACAATAAACTAACCAGTAAGAAAAGCTCATTCTCAACAGAATTTTCTCTGTTTCTTCAAATTCATCCTCTTGCTGCTTACCATCCCAAAGTATTACCAGCCCAACAATACAAGCTACGAAAGAAACAGCAACTACAAATTCGTGACAAAAAAAATTTATCGAATGCATTTGTGTTAATCCCAATCTTTTTCAATTGGAATTCAGTCTAAAGGAATATTCCTTGCAGATATACCAAATATTCACAAACTGCAATATTATACTGCATATTTTGTAAACAAATGCAACAAAAGATAAACTTGTTACTTAGTCATTGAACAAAGGAACTCTTAGAGGTTGTTTGAAAAGTCTAAATTCTGATATCTTGCAGCAGTCCCAAAAACCGCCATAGGTTAGAAACCTATGGCTAATATCTTGCAGCAGTTCCAAAAACCGCCATAGGTTAGAAACCTATGGCTAATAGCAAAAGTCCTCTCAAGAGGACTAAATCTCACAAAAAGCATAGATTTTAGTCCACTTAAGTGGACTTGACCTATTAGACAGAGAATTTATTCTCTGGCGGGAGATTGGGCAGGTGCAAGATCTAAGAATTAATACTAACCTCGGCGCTAACCTCGGCGATTAGAAATCGCGACTATACAGACAAAACCCACCTCCGTGGGTTTCAATAACTCGATTTTCCGTATTTTCCAAAGGAGGTGGACTTCGCTTGTGTAGTAGCGAATTATATTCGCCCAAAACTTTTCAAACATCCTTTTAAAAAACTATTAGCAATCTTGAGCTTCACAAGCACCAATACTTACCCAACTGCTAAAGCCATCGCGATAATGTTCCTTTTTCCAAATAGGCGCATTGTGTTTGAGAGTATCGATAGCATAACGGCAAGCTTCAAAAGCTTCACTACGATGTGGACAACCCACAGCGACTAAAACACTGATTTCTCCAACTTGTAAACGCCCAACGCGATGATGAATCACTACCCGATTGACATCAGACCAAGAGGAACGAATATCAGCAGCAATTTGATAAAATACCCGCAACGCCATTGGTTCGTAAGCTTGATACTCTAACGTCACCACAGGTTTACCATCAGTTTGATTGCGAACCATGCCACTCATCACAACCACCGCCCCATTACCTGGGTCATCGGCTTTAGTGTAGATTTCTTCCATAGACAATGGTGCAAAGCTGATAGCAAAGCTATCTTCAGATCTGGGTTTAATTGGCGGGGTGAGTGTAGTAGTCATAATTGGATGATGTTATTTAGCACTAATTTTTATGGGCACCATGTATATTTTCCCTGAAATGGGGGATGAGAGGGTAGATGCAAAGAGGGGGAGACGCGGTGAGTCCAGTGAGTAAAGGAGGGTTCTCCTCCGCAGACAACTGGCGATCTCAAGAGCGTAAAGCCTGCGGCATAGCTTCGCTTAGAGCGAGTCATCGAGCTTCACCCGTAAGGATGACGCGGAGAATAACCAATGACAAATAGACATCTGGTGAAATTAATTACGAATTACGAATTACGAATTACCAACAACCAACATGGCAGCAAGCCCTATAAAGAAATACACTGATTTTAAAGGGCAATTAGGTAGTGTAAACCCAGCATAAACCGCGTGTTTGACATTTTTCAGCTAATTCTGAAATTCTACGCAGATCACAAAGACTTTATTAATAACCTACTTTCCGGTGGGTTGCCGACTGTTGTACTAGCCGCTGGTAGCTTTGTCTGGTGGCTAAAATGGCGACATCGCCAGCGGCGTATTCCCCCGTCAAATTTTGCCTTTGACGTAATTCAACCCCAAACTCAAGATGTACCCAAGCAAATTCTTGGCGGCGATGACAAAGACCCTCTAGCAGACCGTAACATAGCTTATCAACAGCGTGTAGAAAATCGCCAGATTCGCCCGGAACTAGAACAACTGCTAGAAGAACATCGTTGGGTATTAATTCTAGGACGCACAGGACTTGGGAAAACGCGAGAAGCCACAGAACTAGTAAACCACCTCAACCAAACAGGCTGGACAATACTTTATCTCAAACCCAACGAATGGCTAGATATTCCAGCACGAATGCCAGCAGAAATAGACACAGACCGCAAGTTGCTATTTTTCTTAGACGACCTCAATCAGAAAATGCACCGTAGCCGCGAGGAAATATCGCCAGAAGCTGAGAAAAGCCCGGTTGAACGGTTTAAAGTCCCCTTGCAAGAACGATTACTAGATACTTTAGAAAGATATGAGTACTTATGCGGCAAAATAGAAATCCGCGTCATTGCTACGGCACGAAACGAAGAACAACCAAACTTTCCAGGAGAACCAAGCCCGTGGGCAAAACTGCAATGGGAGAAATACTCCAAGCTATGGCAACGGTTTAAAACTTTTGAATTACCACCACCCGAAAATGATGCCATCATTGGAGTTCTAGCGGCAACTATTCCCCAGACCAAAATTGTTGCCAAGGTTGAACAGTATCCCGAACTGGCTAGGCGTAATGATGCCACCTTTAGAAATGTCGTAGAAAATCTGCAACGTCTGCGAAATGATGACTTACCTTTAAATGTCAGCACTTACAAAGAAAGCCTTGGTCAGACTTGGGAAAAGCGTTATCAAGAAGCAGTGAAAAGATATCGCACTAGCCCCTATATTTATAATGCAGTAGACTTACTGCGACAATTTGACATCCCGCTTTATCGCTTTAGCGTGGAAGCAACAGCCCAGATGTTGGCAGGTGGCAATTTTAGGCAACGGCTGTGGTATCGCTGGCAAATCAGCACTGCTTTTAACTTCTTGAGTGATGCTGAACGCATCCTAGAACCCCGTGACGGACAAATTGAGGCTAAAGGTAAGCAAGTGGAAGCAGGAGAAAATATCTTGCGCTTCACCCGCTTAATTTTGCAGATAGCAGAAAAACATCAAGAAATTCAAGCTTCTCTGCTAGATTTTGCATGGAATCTCATCAACTCAAAACGCTATCAAGAGGCGTTAAGTTGCTTAAACAAAGCCCTAACTTTCACACCCGATTCTGCTTCTATCTGGTTTGCCAAAGGCTATGCGCTCTTTAATTTGGGAAGATTAGAAGAAGCGATCGCATCCTATGACCAAGCCATCTCCTTCAAACCCGACAAAGACCAAGCTTGGAACAACCGGGGTAATGCGCTCTTTAATTTGGGAAGATTAGAAGAAGCGATCGCATCCTATGACCAAGCCATCTCCTTCAAACCCGACTATCACGATGCTTGGTACAACCGGGGCATTACGCTCTTTGATTTGGGAAGATTAGAAGAAGCGATCGCATCCTATGACCAAGCCATCTCCTTCAAACCCGACTCTCACGATGCTTGGTACAACCGGGGCATTACGCTCTTTGATTTGGGAAGATTAGAAGAAGCGATCGCATCCTTTGACCAAGCCATCTCCTTCAAACCCGACAAAGACCAAGCTTGGTACAACCGGGGCATTGCGCTCTTTAATTTGGGAAGATTAGAAGAAGCGATCGCATCCTATGACCAAGCCATCTCCTTCAAACCCGACTCTCACGATGCTTGGTACAACCGGGGGATTGCGCTCTTTGATTTGGGAAGATTAGAAGAAGCGATCGCATCCTATGACCAAGCCATCTCCTTCAAACCCGATGATCACCAAGCTTGGTACAACCGGGGCATTGCGCTAAAGAATTTGGGAAGATTAGAAGAAGCGATCGCATCCTTTGACCAAGCCATCTCCTTCAAACCCGACAAAGACCAAGCTTGGTACAACCGGGGCATTGCGCTCTTTAATTTGGGAAGATTAGAAGAAGCGATCGCATCCTACGACCAAGCCCTCAAAATTAAACCCGACAAAGACGAAGTTTGGTACAACAAAGCCTGTTGTTATGGATTGCTAGGAAATGTTGATTTAGCAATAGAGAATTTGGAACAAGCTATCAACTTAAATCCCAATCAATGGCAAGAACAAGCAAAAAATAACTCTGATTTTGACACTATTCGAGAAGATAGACGATTTCAAGATTTAATTAGTTAATATTAATAAATAAATGTAAATAATAGATATTTTTATCTTAAGATACGATAAACACTACAATTAAGATCATTCCTTCGCAAACATATCATTTTCTCTTAACAATATGAACTGTGATGGTGCAAAGCGATGCAGACACGAGCGATTATATAGGATTCATATTTGATTTTGTAAAAAAATTCCGTATACCTTGAAAATCTCTCTTACCCCACTCCCTACTCCCCACTCCCTACTTACACCTTTTTGGTAAAGTCATGAATTCTGAAACTGTTAGCGAAGCGAGAATGAATTCAGGATGGGCGATCGCTTTAGGTATTTTGATGATTTTGTTAGGAATTGCAGCAATTGTAGAACCATTTATTGCCACTATCGCCATCACACTCGTACTCTCGTGGATGATATTAATTATTGGTATTGTCCGAATTGTCCATGCACTTCAATCACGGGAAAAAAGAGGTTTTTGGGCAAGACTATCGATTGGTGTTCTATACCTGATAGCCGGAATTTTACTGATTAGTAATATATTTGGCGCTGCCCTCTCCTTCACCTTAGCTTTGGGATTGATCATCTTTATTGAGGGTGTATTTGAGGTAGTTGCAGCATTTCAAACGCGACATGAACCCAACTGGGGTTGGGTGTTATTTAGTGGGATTGCAGCTATTATTTTAGCGATTCTGATTTTGGAGGAATGGCCTTTCAGCGCAGCGTGGCTACTAGGAGTATTCGCAGGGATTAATTTTTTATTCACTGGTATTTGGATGATTATGCTATCATTAGCTATACGTAGGCTTCCTAATGATCGGGCAAGAATTTAATGATATGAGCAAAACTTAGGCAGTGTCAAAGATTTTTGGTTAATTGAGAAAAATACGAAGAAGCGATCGCATCCTATAGCAGTAATTCTGTATATTTTACAGGCGAACCGACAAATCTGCGATTCTATCCATAATTGGCGATCGCTCTCAATCGTACCAGCTAAGAGTGCATCTACTTGACCTTGATCCGCAATCAAGAGTTTATGAGCGCCGTAATTGATTAATATAGTTCCCTCAAAGTGAGGTTCTAGCAAAACCCTTAAATGATGGTTTTTAGGTAATTGTCGCTTAGTAGCAATCACGAAAGGTTCAATAAAGCCTCTAAGCTGTTTCACATATAATTTGCATAATTAGGGCAGGCAAGATGCCCACCCCACAAGAGTTTTATTTAATTTGATTATGTAATTTAGATGTTTTTTAGCTTATCCTACTTGATTTAAATCATATAGCGATCGCATAAATTATGTTTCTTCTCCTGCTCACTGCTCTCTATTTCCTGCTCCCATTTCCGCACCAATATCATCGCATTGCTGATCGCTCTGTTTTTCACTAGTCAAATTAGATGCACTACAGTTGAGGAATTGAAATTCTTTTAAAATAAAATAAACATTGTTGTTAAGACTACTAATAGTAGCAATGTTAGGTATATTTTGACTATATGCATCCCACAATTGAGGATAAATATTCAAATCAAGTAGATTTCCTACCACAACAACTCCGACAAAATTAGTTGTAGCATCTTGTGATTTTATAGTCGTCCAATGCTTTTGAGCATCATCACAGTTGTATTGCAAATCAAATCTGGATTGAACATAATAAACTCCTGGTTTTTTAGGTGCAGTTAGTGTGAAAATCTCTTGCCCTTGTTTCTCTCCACTGGGAATTTGAGCATTCATGATGCAAGCTGGTTGAGCTTGGTCTGGGATGCCTACTACAATTTGGTGAATTGCTCCTCGTAGCTCAGATTGTTTATCTGTTAGGAAAAAGTATTTGTATTCTGTAATTCCGTAAATTTCTTGACCAGGGGACGCAAATATAACATTAGGTTTGTGTTTCAAAGTTAATAGTATTGTTCCAATTAACGTTGCTGCAAATGTACTGAACAGTAAAACGACTGTGGAAATAGCAAGCCTTAGTCTTAATATTTTTTTCCTACGGGCTTTCTCTTGTCTATTTTGGCGATCGCGTAATTCTATGCAAGCATTAACATAGTCAGTCTCTAACTGGTTGAGAAAATTGGTGTGCGCTAATACCAAAGCATCGTCTAATCTTCCCCCCCGATGTATTAAGTAACTTTCGTCTTTTTGCTGGTTCTCCCACTCTAAAACTGCCTGACGGATAGTTTCGCGCAGTTGTAATTTGCTGCGGTTCTCGTCTAACCAATTGAGTAACCGAGGCCAATAGCGAATTAAGGCTTCATGGGCTACCTCTATTTCTTCTTGATTTGTAGACGCATCTATACCAGTAACTATTAATCTTGACCCTTCACCAGCTAATCGCTGTACCAACTGTCTAGTAACCGCCAAATCACCACCTACAGGCACTAGTTCCTCTAGCCAAACTCGCCGTCTTGTGTCTCGGCGTTTCTCTCCTTCGAGGGCATTTTCATCTAAGCGGGTGAGGCGAATGAAGATATTTTGAATTTGGTTTTGTTCTGAGGGTGAGAAACTATTGTAAACTTCGTCGGCAGTTTGTGCGATCGCCATTTTCACACCACCAATGGCTTCATACTCCACACACCGCAACCATCTACCATGTCGCCGTTTCCACAATTCCAACAATGCATGTTGTAAAAGGGGCATTGCTCCCGGCTCACCTTGGACATCATCAAGAATTGAGTTACTCAAGTCTGCTTCAAACCGTAACTTTACCAAGGCAGCTTGCATTTCCATTGCTTTTCGCAATTCGACAGCATCCATTGGGCCAATTAATTTTTGTCTAGCTTCCATCAAATCTTTTAAATTGCGGTGAGTCGCACACTCACCCCAAAAGTCTGCCCGCATTGTAATGATGACTTTTTGGTGAGGAACAAGGCTCAACAATTTTTCGATGAAAGTAACTCTCTGGGCCTCATCTGTGCAGAGTGTAAACAATTCCTCAAATTGGTCGATAACTAAGATTGCAGGCTGTCCTTGCACCTGGGAAAAGCTAGTTTGCAGTTGTTCGATTGGGTTAGTATTTGGTGTCATGTAGGCTAACTGCAAACCGGGTTGTTTTTCCTGTAGCTTGGGAATCAACCCTGCTAACACAACTGATGATTTACCACTACCGGAAGCTCCCAATACAGCTAAAAAGTTGTTTTCGGTTAACTTTTCTTGCAATTGGGTAATGAGTTGTTCTCGCCCAAAGAAGAATTCGCGGTTTTCAGCTTGGAAAGGATACAAACCCACAAAGGGACAACGAACATCATAGCTTGGTGGTTGCTGACCCAATGCCAAAGCATGGAAGTTGAGGTCAAGTATTTCCTCGCAGAGGTTGTTTACTTCTTGTAAAACTTGCTCTCGTTCCTTGAGGGTTTCTTGGCTCAAAGCTGTGGCATCTGCTCCCAGTGTGTTTCTCAGCTGCTGTGTTAACTCTGCAAACCTCTTTTCTAGAATAGGCGATCGCTGTGGCAATAACTGCACAAGCTGCTCTAAACCATACTGAATTTCAGCGTTAGTCAGTTCTCGGTCTAACTGGTCGCTGAATAAAAGTCGTCCCCCCAAACGGCTGAACAGTGCCGGCACAGTGACATCACCACGTTCTGCTAAAGCGGCTGTTGCCTCATGTAATGCTGAGTCTACCTCCCCAGACTGTTTAAGTTGGTAATAAAACTTCTCTGTTAGCGCCTGAGCTGTCTTGATAGTGACTTTCTCAGTCATCGCCACTACCGCAGGCATCCCCAAATCTCGCACCAATCGCTGTCCTAATCCCCCTAAGGCGGCTTCTGCTTCTGGGCTAGCACTCTCACAAGTACAGAGAAAAGTAAAATGAGGTAGCCCTCTGGCTCCCTTTAGCGATCGCATTCTTTCTATTAACCTGGTAGCTGTCACCACCTCGACTGTATTATCAGCTTTTGACCAATACAGAAGGGTTTCACCATCATCGATTACCCGACCGTGACTAACAATGTGTAGTATTGTATACTGTTTGCTGCGATCGGTTAGTTGAGTACAAAGTTCATCTAGAGTAGGTAAACCAATCGCACCATCAACTGTAGCTAAGACATCAACAGGAATATCCCCAAACCCTAAGCGCACACTTTTAACAGTATTTTCCACATCAAATGCATCTAATTTATACCGGATTGAATCCGAGGGACTGGCTACCAGTACCAGCGCTCTTAAATCTCGTCGTCCGATGGGGGGAAAGAGCCGGTCAGTAATTGCAGGAATGTAGAAAGAAAGAGTTGCTCGTTGATTGAGTGCTAATACTTGCCATTCGCCATCAATGGGGGCGCTGAGTCTTTCCCAACGTAAGGTTTTGAGTTCTTTATCTACAGCTTCAATAAATAGCAACACCCGCACCGTTTCCTCATTCTGACTGAGTGCGCGGACAAATCCATCACGTACTTCATCTCGTAGCAGCGCTTTACCCAAGAATTTACCGTAATCTCGTACTTGTCCTTGCAGACTAGTCAAATGCTGTAAATCTTCAGCACTCAAACAAAGATTACCCTCCAATCGCAACGGTAAGAGAACACCTGGTTGGGTATGTTCTACAACAATTGGCCAAGCATCTCCTGATTTGCGTTGAATGATAATCTCGAAAGTGTTCATTTTGGGAATGGGGAGTGGGGAGTGGGGAGTGGGGAGTAGGGAATGGGGAGTGGGGAGTGGGGAGTGGGGACTGGGGAATGGGGAATGGGGAATGGGGACTGGGGACTGGGGACTGGGGAGTGGGGAATGGGGAATGGGGAATGAGGAATTGTCATTGATTATTCTCCGCGTCTCCCTCATTCCCCGGTCACTGAGCGAAGTCGAAGTGCATCCCTAATTCAACTTCTTCAAGCTTTCAAGTAGACGAACTACGGCTAAAAGCGGGGTTTGAAGTTTTTCTTTTTGAGCATCTGAAGCTTGCTCGGCTGTGTTGGCAAACTGTTCTAGTGCTTGAATTAAGTTTGTCTGGACTTGCTGGATTGCAGATGGTTTTGCTGTCTCAATTATTGCAGGTGCAGTAAGTAAGTTTATTGAGTCTATGACTGGGCGATCGCCTATATAGTTGTCACCTACAACTAGTCGGACGGCAGGATCGCCAATGATGGCATAACTACGAGCATCGTTGTTTGCTGTCCACATGCTAGATAAAGTTGTCGGATTAGCGATCGCGCCATACTTAATTTCTTCTAATTCTGTACTCAAATCAGACGAAAGTTCAGCATAGCGTTCGTTGAAATACTCGACAGCAGAACCCACCGGATGACCATCTAGCAATCGTTTGAGAGTACTTTGAAAAACTGCTAACTGTTTACCAGTTTTTTCCCAAACGAAAGAGCAACCCCAAGCACGTTCCACATGACCGATGACGGCTAAAGCACCTCCATTGGGGTGACTGAGGAGGCGTCGGGGCAAAGGAGCAACAAAAGCATGGGGAGCAATCTCTAATCTTTCTTTAGAGGCTTTTCTGTGAGCAAATTCATCAAAACGGGGCGTACCAGCACCATAACAAGCAAAGTGAAAAGCAATTAAACCGAGCAAACGAGCATCCTCACCGATATCGTCCGCAGAGAAGTAAAAATCTTCGGGAATTGGTTTATTACCCCACTCACGTTGACCAGGCCAATCTTGACAAAGTAGAGCGCCCTGATGACGTAGTTGTCTCGCATCTCCATTGGGAAAACCCATACCATGACTGGCGGTGAACAATAAAGCAGGTGTTTCTTCACCTCCCAACAATTTGCTCAACCGCGCCTTTGTAGCTTCTTGTGCTAGTAGGGTTTGTACTTTCCAAGTATTTTCTTTTTGGCAAGTAACCATCCAATCGGCTAAAGGTTGAATCAAGTTTTCAGCACTGAGTTCAGTGGCTGCATCACCCTTAGTACGCACGCCGAAAAAGCTAGCACGGCGGGGCAAACTGAAGTTACCAGTTTCAGCTTGGACGACACTACGAGCATACTGAGCATACTCTTGTGGAGTATCAAAGTAAATTCGCCCCACTGCATACTGCACATCGAGTTGATATTGGAAGCGATAAGGAATAGTTTCTGGATCACCAACGATGAGTAGATAATAAGGCATTTTGTCTGGATCAGCAGGGCCAGGGCCGACTCCATGACGCGCTAAAAATTGATTCTTCGTCTCACCAGGGCGATAACCCTTGGAACCAGTGTATTCCCGATAGAAATGCTCGTGATGTTTTGTAGCTTGTTTTTGTCGATGCTCCAACAGTTCCTTTAGTGCTTCTTTGATTGCGGGATCGACATTATAGGCAAAGATAACTCCCCAACCTGTTTCTGCAAGGTTTTTTGGATCTACTCCTTCTATCGGTGCAAAGTCAGGTTCTAGTCCTTTGACGTGCAGATCCTTTTTCTGGAGTTCACTAATCTCTATAGGATCAAAGTCTTCACCTTGAGCAATCTTAGCAACCTGTTCGGGTGTCAACGGAGGTAGTAAATACTCTCCTGAAGCTCCATCAATACCGTTGAAATATAGCTCTTGTGTTAGTTGTTCTATACTCATCTTATGTATTTCCTTGAATGGGGAAAGGTCGAAGTATGGGTGTTTGTTATTTCCCGGCCACTGAGCGAAGCCGTACCCTGCGGGTTCTTGGTCTCCGACAAAAGAAGTGCATCCCCAAAAGGGTTTAACTACCAAAGGCGGCCGACCACATAGCATGGGCTACTTCAGGTTTATCGATGGCGTTGTGAGCGCCTATAAAATCTAAGAATTTATGAGGAACGACAATATACTTGTCACTTTTGAGGTTGTAAATCTTACCTGGTTGGAAATTGTAGGGTTCCTTAAGGGAGTGCATTTCATCATCGATAATGTCTAGATAGACTCCCTGGATTCCATAAGTTCCGACCCCACCAACATCAGGTAGTTTCTGATTAATATCAAAGTCTATGTCTTGACCCCCAAGTAATCCTAAGTTTGCAGCCGCAGGATATGCCATTCTCACAGCTTGATCATGTTGAGAATGGGTAGCAACAATTGGGCCTGCAACTTTGCTCTGGGCAATGATGGAGTGAAAGTAACCAGCAAGATTTTTTCTGTGGGGGATACTTGAGCAGAAAGACCAAAGTGATAAAGCACCTTGTACTAAGACCAGAGAGTTTACGGGACGGGTACTGATGCTATTTTTCTTGCTACCCGCAACGGTGGCTGAAACTAAGATACAGCCAAAACTGTGCCCCATCAGATGGAATCGCACAGTATCACCTGCCGCTTGTTGGAATTTGTTTAATAAACTAGAGCCAGTGGTTTCACCGATTTTACGAGCTAAATCTTTCATTTTCCAGAAAGATAACAATCTGGGTAGGTTCAAAAAGGAATCCCACGCTGACCTAAAACCATCGCCAATACCAAAGCTGACATCTTCGTTCTCTTCCTCTGCCAGAGTGGCTTGATATATGGTGTCGAGATCTAAATCCAAAGATTCGTTTTCGCCCCATGCATCGGCTTGTTCTATGTTGCTCAAAGAAGCTTCTCTAATCAATACCTCGTAAGCTGCACGCACCTCTGACGGTAGTGTATCAGGCGCAACTTCATACTCTACCGCAGCTGTGAAAATTGTTCTGAGTGCTTCTTTGGTAGCTTCAGTATTGGAGATGTTTTGAGCATACTGATTGATTAACTCTTCCTGAGAATTGTCTGTTATATCAAAAGATATAGATGATTCCGGTGATACTCCTTTGAGGTCTTCATTTCCCCAAGGTTTGCTAGGCCAATGCAAACCAACCAACAATGGACGAAACCCTGGTCGCAATCGTTGCATTTTTTCAATATCAGCTTGGTTGTTAGCCATCGCTTGAATCCACTTGCTGTATTGACTTTTTGCCGCAGGAATGTCGCCCTGCCATCCGTGACTCATCAAAAAGACATCTGTGATGGGATCTTTATGACTGGATAGGATATCTACTACCTTTTGACTGATTAGCTCTCCATTGTTTTCACGTTCTTTGCCATGAGCATCAAGAGTGATTAGATAGCATTTCAATGAAGTTCCAACAAATGTTTCAATTGCCATAAGTAAATCTTCTGAGTTTTGATTTAATGTCTTTTGATTATGTGAAACTAGTTACAGAGAGCTTTATGAGAGTTTTTACATGCTCACATAACTTTGTTGTGACTCGCTAGCACGTAAGTATGTATATATAATTGGATACATAATAACTTGCTTTTTTTGCGGAAAACCTGAGTGATAATACTGGGGTTTATCTCAGTTTTACATTTTGATTTGCATGGTAGTATTTCTGCGTGCGATCGCAATAGGCAAGAAACTTGCAGACAAAACAATATCTAATTTTTGAATAATTTATTTCTTAGAAATACTTAAATGAATAAGCTAAAAAACATCTAAATTACATAATCAAATTAAATAAAACTCTTGTGGGGTGGGCATCTTGCCCGCCCTAATTATGCAAGTTATATGTGGAACAGCTTAGGGGCAGGTTTAGCAAGATCCTCGTTAATCAGTAAACCCGCCCCTACTATTTTTCAGAGGTTTTTGGTATTTTCTTAATTACCACTGAATTTTGGACGCGATAATACCAATAAATACAGCAAGACCCAATGCTCTACGAAAATAATTAACACCTTCAAATAATTCTAGCCATGCCCAAGTAAACAAGGAGCCATTTGACAGTACATCCAACACTATATTTATATTGCCGCTTGTAAAAATTAGACCTAGTAAACTAGTTACTACCCAAACAATCAGCGGTGGGTTTGGCATCTGAGCTATAACAATTTTGCCCTCACTGTCACGAAAAGTCTTATCAATTAGTGTGTTTTCCATTTTTTTCAACTACCATTTAGCAAAAAGTTACCGATTAGCCTCTTAAGAACAGGCTCACATTTAATAAGATTAAAACATTGAGATAAATCTTTTTCCAAGCATCTAAGTGCTGAAATTTCCGGCTCTATTGTACTTGTTATCTAAATAAATACTCTGCTAGAGGATGTTTGAAAAGTCTAAATTAATACTAACCCCGGCGATTAGAAATCGCGACTATACAGACAAAACCCACCTCCGTGGGTTTCAAGAACGCGATTTTCCGTTTTTGTGAAATGGTATAACGACGGGAAGCGGAGTCACTTGGTTGAACAGGTTTCCCTGCGGGTAGCTGCGACCTGCGACCTGCGTTAATCACATACATTGAATTATTTCGCTAATTTTCTTACGAATATTGAAATAGTGTCTAAAGATTTTTCATATTAATTCGCTAGATAGATCAGAAAATTTTCAGATAAATCTTAATATGAGATTGTCAAAGCAAGTAAATCATAATTTAACAGAAGGAGCAGTACTCGTGTCTAACATAATCGCTTGGTTAATATTAGGACTAATCGCTGGCGCACTAGCTAAATTCTTTTATCCCGGACAACAAGGTGGCGGTATTGTATCGACCATAATATTAGGGATTCTGGGCGCTGTAGTTGGAGGTTATCTGGGTCAAATTCTTTTAGGGAGTAGTTCGGCAGCAGCAGCGTCTGTAGGGGCTTTATCAATTGGAAGCATTGTATTCGCAGTTCTTGGTGCTATGCTGTTGATTTTCCTGTGGGGTTTACTAACTCGTCGTACTGTCTAATCAAAAATTCGCAATTCGCAATGCTTGGGCTGCGTTCAGCAGCCATTTGCGGTTACGTTTTGTGAAGAGAATTTATATCCCAACACAAAACAAATAGGGATGGGGTCTTAAACCCCTTTTGGCAAGGATAAAATGACTTTAGAGAAAGAGCGAAGATCTGTAGGCGTTTTTGCTAAGCGCTCTGATGCAGAATTGGCACTTCAAGAACTGAAGGTTTCTAATTTCCCGATGCGTAAAGTCTCTGTGATTGCGCGGAATGCGGAGGAGCAAGAAGATATTGCTGGTGTTGAAGTCAAAGAGCATAGTGGCAATACGTCCAAGGAAGGTGCTGCGGCTGGAGCTATCACAGGCACTGCATTAGGGAGTCTAACTGGCTTACTTGTAGGCATGGGTTTATTGGCACTTCCTGGTATAGGGCCAATTATGCTAGCCGGGGCTGAAGCAACAACGATCGCTTCTACACTTTTGGGTGGTGCGATCGGTGCAGCTACAGGTAGTCTAGCTGGTGCATTGCTAGGTTTAGGAATTCCTGAGCAAAAGGCGAGGGTTTATAGTGATTTAGTCTCCCAAGGTTACTACTTGGTGATCGTAACGGGTACGGAAGAAGTAGTTCATTTCGCTAAGCAAATTCTCAGTAATCGTGGTATCCAAGAGTGGGGTGTCTACGAGACACCCATCTCTTTGAATAATCGTTACAAGTATGGTGTTGGTGTTTTTTCTACACTTCAAGATGCAAAGATAGCTCTGAGTATGTTGAGAGCAGCTGGCTTTCCTATGAGTCGTGTCTCTGTGATTGGTAAGAATACTATTACCTTATTAGAAGGTTTTACTGAGTTTCAAAATAGCTACGCTGCTTTTACAGTTCCTGATGATCTAGTCAAAGAGTACGAATCTCAAGTGTCTGTTGACAATTACTTATTAGTGATAAATGCTACCGATATTTACATGGCTGGTGCGAAAGCTATATTAGAAAGTAACAAGGTGCAAAGTTTTCGTATCTATAGCCAGTCTACTTTACTCTCAACATGAAAATAGTCATTTTGGAGTAATTGCCAAATAAATATTAAGTTTTCAAGCGTAATAATTGTATAATATTTCGTTAACAGAGTTTTTTACTCTGTTTTTAATTGGTTTTATCAGAAACTAGCATATATTTAGGTATGAGTTTGGCATAGGCGATCGCCAATTTTATCCATTAGTGATTTACATGGAATTAACAATCTATTACTAAGATTATTTACACGCAATATTTTTTAGCAAGGAGTTTTGGTGTTCCCTTTTAAACTGCCACTAAAATCCTTTTTGATAAGGAAATATCTTTCTCAAATAGTAGAATAGTAGTTTCATAACCTATCCTACCCATTTCTGGCTCTAAACCCATTTCCATTTTCACAAGATACGACCAACTTCCAGAATCAGACCGGTGATGAATGATGGTTCCAATACCACCGACAAATTCTACTGTTTGCCCTGTGAAAAATTTAGGCTGTGCTAAGATATCGGTTGCGTCCATAGGAAACTATATTTTTTATTTAGTTTAGATAGTTAAGGTTATAACTCAATGTCAGGTATCAATTTATCTATCGATAGATTTAACTAGAATATTAATAATTTGCTTCTTTTGAACTAATTTTTTTATCTCAAGGTTTGCTACAACATACTCAAAACTTCAGACTTATGAAATAGTGGTTTTAATAATTATCAATTATGTTTATCAAAAGATTGATTTTTGTAAAAAAATATGGGTAAATAGTTATATCAACTTTATGAAAATCAAAAATTATCAATTTTGTGAAGCATTAAAATATTTTTTTAGCTTCAGCAAAACTAAAATATTCATCAAATCAATAGTCCGATTCAGATAGCTGCAATGTTGAATAATTTGAAGATTAGAACCAAAATCGGCACAGCTTTTGCTTTGAGTTTAGCAATTCTGACTATTATTGGTCTGATCTCATATCAAAGCATCATAGAGCAGATTGAGACTTCACGCAGAGAAAAACATACCTACGAGGTGTTAAATCAGTTGGAAGCTCTGAAATTTCAATTGATTAATGCTGAAACTGGGCAACGTGGTTACATAATTACTGGAAAAAAGCAGTATATAGAACCTTACAACACCGCCATTCAACTCATAGAACAAAAACTCAAATCTGTTCAGCGCTTAACATCAGATAATTCTGACCAACAGATTCAGCTTGATATTTTACAGCCACTTATCGCTAGGAAGCTAGCTGAGCTGCAAGAAACTATTAGCATACGTCAAAATCAAGATTTTGCTGCTGCTCAGAAGATCGTCCAAGGGGATTTAGGTAAGCAGCTGATGGACGATATTCGCAAAATTATCTCAGCGATGCAGTCGCAAGAGAATAAGCTGCTCAAGCAACGTACTGAAAACGCACAAGCTGCTAGTCAAAAAACTGTGGCAACCATTGTTTACAGTATTCCTATCTTGGCTGTGATCCTAGTTGTGATTGGATATTTGCTGAATCGCAATATTTCCCAACCACTGCAACAAGTTTCTGGGGTAGCAGAAAATATTAGAAATGGAGATTTATCGGTTAGCTTACCAGATAGCGATCGCCGAGATGAAATTGGTCTGCTGGCAAAAACTTTTAACCAGATGATTGCCAATTTACGAAATACAACTCAAGCCAACGAGGAACAAAATTGGCTGAAGTCTAATTTGGCTGAATTTACCCAAATGCTCCAAGGGCAGCGAAATTTAGAAAGTGTATCTAGCCTGATATTGTCGAAGCTTGCACCACTCATTGGAGCATCCCATGGCGTTTTTTATGCGATGAACTCAGTAGATAACCAACCTCTGTTGAAATTGTTGAGTAGCTATGCTTATCAAGAGCGCAAAAACTTAGCAAATCAATTTCGCTTGGGTGAGGGATTAGTAGGACAATGCGCTTTAGAAAAACAAAGAATTCTCCTCACAGAAGTTCCTGGCAACTATATCCGCATCAATTCTGGTTTGGGAGCAGCAGCACCGCTCAATATTATTGTGTTTCCCACAATATTTGAAAAGCAAGTTAAAGCTGTAATTGAACTTGCTTCTTTTCAACGCTTTAGTGAACTGCATTTAAAATTTTTAGATCAATTTAGCGAAATCATTGGTGTCTTTTTAAATAATATTGCTGCCAATGTTCAAACTCAGCAACTACTTGAGCAGTCTGTAGCTTTAACAGAAGAGTTGCAAACCCGACAAAAAGAACTACAAGATACCAATCAACTTTTAGAAGAACAGGCACAAGAATTGGAGTCTTCTCAATTTCTCTTGAAGCAGCAGCAGGAAGAATTAAAGCAATCTAATGAAGAATTACAGCAGCTCAATGAAGAGCTAGAAGAAAAAGCAGAATTGTTAGAAGCGCAAAATCAGGAAGTAGCCCGCAAGAATCGAGAGATTGAGCAAGCAAGGCATAAATTAGAACAAAGAGCCGAGGAATTGGCTTTAGCTTCCAAATATAAGTCGGAATTTTTAGCAAACATGTCCCACGAGTTGCGGACACCACTCAATAGCTTATTAATCTTAGCGCAGCTATTAGGAGATAACGCTGAAGGCAATTTGAGCGATAAGCAAGTGGAGTACAGCCGGACAATTCACTCTGCGGGCAGGGATTTGTTGGAGTTGATCAACGACATTTTAGATTTAGCAAAAATTGAATCTGGAAATCTGTTGATTCAGGTTGAGCAAATTACATTTGCAGATTTGCACATAAATTTAGAGCGAACCTTTCGGCAAATTGCCCAAAATAAACAACTCGACTTCTCGATTGAACTAGACGATAGTTTACCAAAGACAATTTCTCATGACCCCAAACGTTTACAGCAAATACTCAAAAATCTCTTAGCCAACGCTTTTAAGTTCACCGAACAGGGAAGCGTAAAATTACAAATTGCCAGGGCAAAAGATACCAGTGAAGCGATGATTACGTTTGCAATTAGCGATACTGGTATTGGCATTCCTGCCGACAAACAGAAGATTATTTTTGAAGCATTTCAGCAAGCAGACGGCACAACTAGCCGTAAATATGGTGGAACTGGCTTGGGTTTATCAATCAGTCGTGAACTAGCTCATATGCTGGGGGGCAGAATTGAATTAGTTAGCCAACCAGGACAAGGTAGCACTTTTACTCTCTACCTACCATCAACTTATTCTAGTAGTGAGCTACCAGCTACTGAGCAACAAACCAGGAAAATTGAGGAGCTACCAGGTAATCAAAGAGCAGTTTTGACCCTAGACACAGACACATCATCTGAGATACTGCCTAGTTCGTTGATGGAAATTGCCGACGATCGCCAGATAATAGAAACAGGCGATCGCATCTTGCTAATTATTGAAGATGATGATAAATTTGCCCGCATCTTAGTAGATATGGCACGTCAACAGGGCTTTAAAGCGATCGCAACATTACGCAGTAAACAAGGTTTAGCCTTAGCACAACAATTTAAACCAAATGCAATCATGCTGGATATCAACATGCCAGAGATGGATGGCTGGACAGTGCTAGATCGTCTCAAACGCGACCCAGAGACGAGACATATACCAGTACATATACTGTCTGTTGATGAAAGACAGCAACGGGGGTTACAACTAGGAGCAATCACATATCTGCAAAAGCCTGTTTCCCCAGAAACCCTAACTCAAGTATTAACCGAGATTAAAGGTTTTATCGAGCGCAGGGTCAAAAATCTTCTAGTTATAGAAGATGATCCTGTGCAAGCTCAAAGTATTATTGAATTGATTGGTAACAATGATGTCCACACTACAGCAGTGAATACGGGAGCAGAAGCCTTAGCCACTTTGCGAGCGAATCCGTTTGATTGTGTTGTACTGGATTTAGGTCTACCTGATATGAGCGGGTTAGAGTTGATTGAGCAAATCAAGCAAGAATCCGACCTGATGAAACTGCCGATCATCGTCTACACAGGCAAAGAACTCACTCCACAAGAAGAAACCCATCTGAGGGGATTAGCAGAGACAATTATTATTAAGAATGTGCGATCGCCAGAGCGTTTACTTGATGAAACTGCCTTATTCTTACATCGAGTCCAGGCAAACCTACCCCAACGCAAACAGGAAATTTTAGAACAACTACGTCAAACCGACCCGATTTTAGCTGAACGGAAAATTTTAATTGTAGATGACGACCTGCGAAATATCTTTGCTTTGACAGGTTTTTTAGAAAGTTATCAGATGCAAGTATTATTTGCTGAAAATGGCAGAGATGGTATAGAAGTACTCCAAGCTAACCCTGATATCAATATAATTTTGATGGATGTAATGATGCCAGAAATGGATGGTTATGAAACCACCCGTGTTATCCGCCAGCAACCACAATTTTGCTCACTACCGATAATAGCCCTAACTGCCAAAGCCATGCCGGGCGATCGCGAAAAATGTATCGAAGCAGGAGCTTCTGATTACATCACCAAACCAGTAGATACCGAGCAGTTGCTGTCACTGTTGCGAGTTTGGTTGTATAGGTAAGAAGGGAACAGGGAACAGGGAACAGTGACCGACACTTCGGCATCTTTGCGTCCCCGCGTCTTTGCGTCAATCAAAACGCAAACTTACCCAGTCCCCAATCCCCAATCCCCAATCCCCAATCCCCAATCCCCCTACCGCCGACGGCCTCTAGTGCCAAAACCAGATGGACGACTGGAACGGCTAGGACTGGTACCACTACCAAAACGACTGCCAGAGTCACGTCTGGTAGAACTCGATCTGCTAGAAGGCCGCAAGGTGCTGGTGCCATAACCAGAACCAGAAGGACGATTATTTGTAGTGGTGCGTGGTGTAGTGCGGATATTAGAATCCCCAGGATACGCTCTTCTAATCGTTCCTGTGTCGCGGAAAGCTGTACGATTTCTCACAGCTGCGGGTGGTGCATTATAGCGACTTCGATAGCTGCTAACTGCTTGATCATAGCTATTGCCATATCCACCATAGCCAGTTAACACCCGACCTGATTGATAAACAGGGGGTACATAATACTGAGGTCTAAACAACGCATTTCCCAATGCTTGACCGGCAAGGCTACCCGCTAAAGACCCTGCAAAAGGTGTCCAGAAGCTGTTTTCTTGGCGAACTACAACCGTTTCCTGCTGTCCAGTTTGAGGGTTATTTCTGGTTTCAGTAACGTTATGGACGTATTCGATTTTAAAATCTTCGCTCAAGTATAAAACAGGCTGTCCATTCTCGACCTTTAAGTAAGGTTTCTTACCTTCTTTAATTTCTTCATCAGTCAACCGCGCCATTTGTAAATTTTCGGTTGTGAATCTGGGAGGCTTACTGTTGAGTAAAAATAAGGTATACGCTCCAGTTCCATCATCATAGGTTGCTTGTTGTACTTGATACTGACCATCACTCAGTTTGGTAGAAGCAGAAGTTTGGCTCACATTCCTTGCTGAGGGGGTAGCTTGATTTCCTCCTCCACAAGCGACTGTAGTTAAGCACAAACTCAAAGTTAAAACAATGACTGTAAATTTTCGTACTATGGTCATGAGCATTACATTATTGTCCTATTTTGAGCTTAACAAGTTCTAGATGGTGTGGTGAGTACGGACTACCCAACAAATTCAAATTATAGAGGAATCAGTTCTGGGTAATGTTGTAATAGTTGATCGCTAGTGAGTTCATCGCCCAACTGTGCTGGTGAGAAATGCACTTGGATTGCTCGTACTTTCTGTTTGTAATGCAAATTGATCAAAGCTTTAAAAGCTTCCTTGAGTGCTTGAACGTTAGAAAGGTCAGTTTCTAACTCTGGGACTTCTCCCTCATAAGCTACTGTAATCATCACAACTACGTTGCGAGTTACAGGTATGGATAAAGGTTCATCGAATCCAGCATCAGAATTCAAATCTGGTTCACTGAGATATCTTTGGGCAGAGTCGGTAAATAATTCATTGACATAATCTCCCGCCTCTCCTTCGTCCCAAAACACATCACCTTCATTGGCAGCAGAAAGCCAATACTCATCATATTGCAGCAGAGTTTGACTTAACTCCACTAATCCCTCTCCCACAACTTCCAAGTCCCCATCAGCATCGATCGCCTCTATTGCTCCACGGTTCAATACTCCCAAAATTGGTGCAACTTCACCTCCTCCCAAATGCAGAAACAGACGAAATACTACATAGCGAGTCTTACCGATCATTCGATTAAAAGTATCGCGCATCTTCATTTCTCCTTTTGTTTTTTGTCATCTAAAAATATTTCTCCCTACTCTCTACTCCTCTTATGGGTAGGTTTTTTAGATTTCGCGTTTTGGTTGACGCAAAGACGCGGGGACACGGGGACGCGGAGAAAGATTTCGGAACGGAAAAATAGGCTTTTTCAGACTGAATATGAAAAACCTACCCTTGAAAGACTCCCAACTCCCCACTCCCCACTCCCCACTCCCTATTTTCAATGACTCATCTAATGAAACCCTTTAACAAAATGTGCAACCATATCTAACTCAGGTAATGTGGAATTTGTCAATTTATTGGATATATCATCATAAGTTGCAGCATTGAGTATAGTACGATTAATAAATCTTTTCCCAAAGTTAGGGTTGTTATACACAATCAAAGTGTGAGCGCTGGAATTTGTTAATATTGTTTGGGTAGGTGCTTTACAAAAGTTCAATTTAGCAGCTATTCGCAGATTTTTTTTCATCTGTTTAATAGTATTAGCTAAAGTTGTGGTTTGCTCTAAAAGCTGAGTTAATTGTTCAAGAAAATTGGATGATTTGAGATTATCGCGGACATTAACTTCCCTGGTAATCATTTCCAGGACACGGGAAATATTGTTTTGAGTGAATGCTGCATCTTGAAAAGGAAGAATAGCGAGGTAAGCTGTAGGAAATAAAGCCAGATCACTATCAACTCGGAAAGTAAAAACAGTGCGACGTCGCCCACTTTCGATGCTTGGAGGCTGTTTTAAGCCTTGATACTCTTGAGAAATTTGGTAATAAGCGCCAGCAATAGCAAAGTTAGCTTCTTGTTCTATAGCTGCATCAATGATAATCCGAATTGTCGGTGGAGTTTCATTAAAAAATTCTCGTGAGTCTTCGGCATGGAACTTTTGAATAATCGAGCGATCGCCATTTGGACTAAGATCAACCCATTCACAAGTTATGCCTTCAGTTTTTAAACCAAACCTGTAGGTAGCGTAGAGTTTTGCTCCTGTTAAAGTTGCCCCTGTCAAGTCAGCACCAATCCATTCCACCTTAATTAATTTTGCTTGGGTTAGATTGGCATGGACTAAACTTGTGTTTGTCAAATTCGCGTTGCTCAAATCTGCCCCAATTAAGTTAGCCCCACTCAATTTTGCGCCGCTTAAATCTGCCCAGCGAAGATTTGCGCCGCTTAAATCTGCCCAGCGAAGATTTGCATTGCTTAAATCTGCCCCACTCAAATTAGCACGGTTGAGATTTGCCTGTCTGAGTTCTGCATCTCGCAGATTCGCACCGCTGATGTCGGTATTACTCAAATCAGTGGCATTTAAGTTAGCCATCTCTAAGTTTGCTCCTGTTAAGAACCCACCTCTTAAGATGGCTTCGCTCAAGTTAGCGCGGCGGAGATTTGCTTGACGCAGTGTGGCTTCTCGCAAATCTGCACTGTTGAGGTTGGCTTCAAATAGATCAGCGCGACTTAGTTCAGCGCGAATTAACTCAGCGCGGATGAGTGTTGCTCCCTTGAGTTGAGCGCGACTGAGATCTGCTCGAATTAAATTAGCTACATTCAGACTAGTATTGTTGAGGTTAGCACTGATTAAATTCGCACCGCTCAATCTCGCTACGTTGAGTTTGGCATTGCTTAAGTTAACTTCACTCAAATTTGCACCGCTAAAGTTGACTATACTCAAATTAGCACCGCTAAGATTCGCGCCACTGAGTTTAGCGCCACTGAGGTTGGCTTCAGAGAGATCTATACCACTAAAGTCTAAAACTCCCGCTGCATATTTTTCTAGCAATTCCTCTACAGTCATGAATGCTAAACCGCTCCTGCTAGGGGTGTAAGGGTGTAGGGGTGTAAGGGTGTAAAGTGTAAAGGTGTAGGGGACTTTAGTTTAGTGGGGCTTGAGTTCACCACTGATTAAAGACCACCAAATTATAGATTTGGTGTGGGTTGCTGTACCCTTGAGTTCTAGAAACAGGTGTACAAAAATACAATTCCCTCTCTTCCCTTACACCCTCACACCCCACACCCCTAGTTAATGAATATTGGAATTTTAGGACTCGGATTGATAGGTGGATCTTTGGGTTTTGATTTGCGATCGCAAGGACATCATGTTTTAGGAGTTAGCCGCCGTGAATCAACCTGTCAAAAGGCGATCGCCCTCGGTAGTGTTGATGAGGCGTCTGTTAACATCAGTCTGTTGGCAGCCGCAGAGGTAGTATTTATATGTACACCTCTAGCACTTATTGTTCCCCAAGTTGAACAACTAATCGATCATCTACCTACGAACACAGTTGTGACTGATGTGGGTTCGGTGAAAGCACCGATAGTTAAAGCAATTTCACCTTTATGGAATCATTTTATTGGTGGCCATCCAATGGCGGGAACAGCCGATAGTGGTATTGAAGCTGCACAACGAGACTTATTTGTTGGTAAGCCCTATGTGCTAACACCAGAGGCGACAACACCAACTTCTGCAATTACGGTTGTGGAAGAAATTGTGCGATCGCTTGGGGCTAATATCTACCATTGTCAACCAGAACAGCATGACCGCGCTGTGAGTTGGATTTCTCATCTACCCGTAATGATCAGTGCTGCACTGATTAGCGCATGTATCAATGAAACCGATGCCGATGTTTTACAACTAGCCCAAAAGTTAGCCAGTTCAGGATTTCGAGACACTAGTCGCGTCGGCGGCGGCAATCCAGAATTAGGTGTGATGATGGCGCGATATAATCGGCAAGCATTGCTCAATTCATTACAACAATATCGTCATAATTTAGACGAATTAATTAATTTAATTGAACAGGAAAATTGGTCAACTTTAGAACATAAGTTGCAAGCAACACAACAAGCACGCTCTAATTTTGTTCCAGATTTATATAGGAATCCTGTTTGATTTTTGAAAAAAATCAGTACGTACCAAAAAGCCTACTCCCTACTCCCTACTCCCTGTCAACGCAAATCAGTTCAAAAATCAAAGCAGACTACTATAGTTTTTGACTAAATTTTTTGATTCAAAAGTACTTGTATATGATATATATAAAACACGGTAAGCCTAGCAATAAGCCGTATTTTGAGTTGCAGAGGTACAGTAGCAGTGGGCATAGTAGTTGAGAACGTTTCCAAGCACTTTGGGAGTTTCCAAGCTGTTGATCAGGTCAATCTGGAAGTCAAGAGTGGTTCACTGGTGGCCTTACTGGGGCCATCTGGATCTGGTAAATCTACCTTGCTAAGATTAATTGCAGGTTTGGAAATGCCAGATAGCGGCAAAATTTTGCTAACTGGCAAGGATGCTACATATCAAAGTGTGCAAGACCGGAAGATTGGGTTTGTGTTTCAACACTATGCCCTATTTAAGCACTTAACCGTGCGGCAAAACATTGCTTTTGGTCTAGAAATTCGCAAGGCCCCAACCAAGAAGATTCAAGGGAAAGTAGAACAGCTATTAGAATTGGTGCAATTGACTGGACTAGGCGATCGCTATCCATCACAGCTTTCTGGTGGTCAAAGACAGCGGGTAGCGCTAGCAAGGGCGTTAGCCGTAGAACCCGAAGTATTACTGCTGGATGAACCCTTTGGCGCACTGGATGCAAAAGTCCGTAAAGACTTACGAGCATGGTTACGCCGCCTCCATGATGAAGTACATGTTACCACAGTTTTTGTCACCCACGACCAAGAAGAAGCGATGGAAGTTTCTGACGAAATCGTGGTGATGAATAAGGGACGAGTAGAACAAGTGGGGACACCAGCCGAAATTTACGATCGCCCTGCAACAGCATTTGTGATGAGCTTTATCGGCCCTGTTAACGTCTTGCCCAGTAGCTCAAAGATTTTCCAAAGTACTGGGTTTGATTCGCCACATCCAGAAATGTTTTTGCGTCCACAAGATGTGATTGTCGAAAAGGTAGCTAACGGTACTACTGCCCCCGCCAAGGTGAGTAGGTTAATACATTTGGGTTGGGAAATTCAAGTGGAATTAAGTTTAGATGATGGGCAAGTAGTAATGGCACACTTAACACGGGAACGCTTTGACGAATTGGAATTAGAACCAGAACAGCGGGTGTATGTCAAGCCTAAAGATGCTAAATCTTTTCCAATATATTATTCTATTTGAAGTTTCCTGGGTAAAAGAGACTGGGGATTAGGGATTGGGGACTGGGTGTAAAATCGTAAAATTATGGTAAAGGCTTTTACCCACCACCAAATTTTAAAAAACTTTTTCCCAGTACCCAGTACCCAAGAAAGTATTAGTATTTAAATCCAAGCGCGATCGCCTTCTCAAATTAACCTTCTACAATTTGGATTTCATTGAGTTGATTAATGACGACATCCGCACCTTGGACATGATCTGATTTACTCACCCAAGTAATTCCCACACAACCTGCGGCTTTGGCATGACGCGCCATTTGCATGTCGCCAACAGAATCTCCCACCATTAATGTAGCGCTGGGTTCAACTTCTAAGGCTTGGCAAGCTTGTAAAAATAGTATTGGATCTGGTTTACTTGGCCCCTCATCTACTCCCATCTCCAGCTGGATGTATGCGCCTAACTGGTGATGTGCCACAAAACTCTGGACTTCATTTGTTGTCGCCGCTGAAAGTATACCAAGTTTCAGTCCTGCTTTCCATAGATATTGCAACACCTCCAAGCTACCTACAAAAAGAGGTGCAGGAGCGATACCAATGTATTTTTCAGCCTCATCCAAAGCTTGACGGGCGATTTTTAAAGATTCAAACCATCCTTTACCAGTTTCAGCAATATATGCTGCTGCGGCTACTTCTGTTTCCCGACGACTTGCCACCGATATTAAACCTGCTGGATCTAAACTATTACTGTTGATGCCAAATGCCATTAATAACGGTTCACCAATACCAGGAAATTGGGCATCTATTAACCTGGCTACTTTTTGTCCAAGCGATCGCAGATAAACTTCTGAGTCTTCCAAAGTACCATTTTTATCAAACAAAATTGCTTGAATATTAGGAAAAATAATATTTTTACATTTAATAGTTGGCATATCAAAAGGAATAGGGGGAGAAATAAATAATTACGAATTACTTTGATTGTTTTTCAGAAGCTCCATTTGCGTAAGCTCCTCCTTTTGGTAGTTTTGGTAGGAGAGTAATCTCGGATGTTTCTTCACTTAGTAAATGCGGAAATTTGTCTGTATATACTCCGGCAATGGTTGTTTTATAAACCCCTTGTTGAGAGTTTTCTGGAGAATCTTTCAAGTGAGGATAACAGCTTTTTGTTGTTTCTTCATTGTCAGAAGGTGATTCCAGATGCTCTAATTTTTTTTCTTCTGGGGTAAGTAACACAGAACTGTCAATCAAAGGTAATGTAATCTTCACTGTTGTACCTTGATAAAGACCCGCACTTTCAAGAGTTATATTACCTCCCATAAGTTCAATTAAATTTCTGGAAATTGCTAGCCCTAGTCCAGTTCCGTCAAACTTGCGTGTGGTTGTTCCTACCATCACAAAGGGGCGAAATAGTTTGTGCTGTTGATTTGGATCAATACCTATCCCAGTATCTTTAACTGTCACTACAACCTGAGATTGACCAATATTGTGTTGAATTTCTGTAGAAATTGTAATGCTTCCTGTGTCAGTAAATTTAGTAGCGTTGCCGATGATATTAATTAATACTTGCTTGAGTTTTGCTGCATCTGCTTTCACGGCGATAGATTCAGTACCCAGTTCGCATTTTAACTGTAAGCCTTTTTGTTGGACATTAACCGATTGTAAATTAATTACTTCTAACAATACTTGTCTAAGGTCAATCGGTACTGTAACTACTGAAAGTTTACCTGCTTCAATTTTAGAAATATCGAGTAAATCATTAATAATTCCTAACAGATGAATTGCTGTTTCATCGGCACGTTTGAGAAACTCTAGTTCTTCTTCTCTGTTATCGCACAAATCATCTCGAACCAGGCGAACACAGTTAATAATAATATTTAATGGATTTCTTAATTCATGAGAAGTCGTAGCCAAAAATTGGCTTTTGATTTGGTTAGCAGTTTTTGCTTCTTTCCAAGCTATTTCTAGTTCTTCAGCCCAAGCTTTTAGTCGCTCAACCATTTGGTCTAATGCTTGTGCTAGCTGATTAAACTCGCGAATTTTGAAATTGTGGGGAATTGGTTGTGCGGCGTGATGGCTATGAATATTGAGTGCGTAATCTCGCAATTCTTCTAAAGGACGTGCTAGATAAGGGGCTAAATACAAAGATGCTAATAAACTTGCACCAATCAAACCAACTGTTAAGACTATAAGAATTAACTTAATTTCTTCTAAACCAAAAAGGGCACTGTCAACACTAGTAACTGCTAGGATGATCCATTTTTGTTGCTGCTGTTGCGTAATGGGATTGGCAATAGCCGTGTAGCCGGCTACTAATTCTTGATTTTTTGTAAAGTTGAGATTTATAGACTCGTTTCGACCGGCGATCGCATTTTTGACAATGCTTTGGAGTCTCACTGCATCTAGGTGTTGTTTAATATTGGTTCCAATTTTATTTGCTGATGGGTATGCCAAAATCGTGCCATCTTCCGCAATTACCACCATTGAACCTGTGAGCGATCCCAGTCTATTGTCGATTTTTTGGTGCAATGCAGTCTGAATACTTAAGGCGTAAACTAAATTTCCCCGACGATTAAAAACTGGGACTGTTAACACCAATCGCAGTTGATTTTGAGGATTCTTTTTACCTGTTATTCCTGCTTTTTCGAGAGGTGCTAATCTCACATCAACGTCGTCATTGCTTAGCTTTGGCAATTGAAATTCGGCAATTTGTTGACCACCACAGCTACTAGCTATAATCTCGCGGCTTGTCAGATTTGTGAGTTGAATACACTCAATCCGTGTTGGTAGTTGTTGTGCTAGCTGAGTGAGATATTTTTGTGCTTGTATAGACGAGCCTGATTGAATGACCGTTGTCTTGCTTGCACTGAGTAAATTGGTTTTTAAAGCAGCGATCGCATCGGTAATTTTCTCCCCTTTATTGATAGCGCTTTCTGTTAAATTTTGACCAGCAGTTCTTAATAAGCTAGAGCGTGCCTTGTTGAGGGCAACAATTTCTCCAACTAAGAGAACCGGAACAAACAGAAGCAATATTCTCGTTACTAAAATTCGACGAAAGGATGATTGACGGGAATTAGCCATCTATTGTCTCACTTCGCATCTGCAAACCACAACAGCAACGATATGCAATCGGACTAGCTAAAGGAGACATTGGATTAACTGATCAAAATTTCATTTTCAAGACTTAAAAATATCAAATTGCTATAGTACAAAAAGACACATGCTATACCAAAAATTTTAGATGATAGATTTAAAAGCGACTCGTGTTGCATATCGTTACAGTGATAAAATTAGTAAACAATAACTTGCAAGCATAAAGTGCTTGGAAAATCAATACACTAGCAAGAAAAATATTAAAACTATCAAACCAATCCAATGGTGCAACATCGTCCTCACACTACAGTTGTTTTAGCAATGAGTGCAGATGGCAAGATAGCGGATTTTAGGCGATCGCCCGCTCGGTTTGGTTCAAGGGCCGATAAAGCACACTTAGAAAAACAAATCGCTACTGCTGATGCAGTTTTGTTCGGTGCTGGTACTCTTTGCGCTTATGGTACAACACTTACAGTATCACATCCAAAACTGCTGCAACATCGAATTCAAGGGGGTAAACCTCCCCAGCCAGTTCATATAGTTATTACACACTCTGCCAACCTCAATCCGGAAATAAACTTTTTCAAGCAGCCAGTTAAACGCTGGTTGCTGACAACAGCAAAGGGGGCACATTCTTGGCAAGAACGCGAACAAATTCGCCTTTGCCAACAACAACGCATCCCGCCTATTAAGATAGAAACTCCCACACAGGAGCATCTGCCAAAATTTGAGCAGATTTTAGTCTTTGAAACATCAACGGGAAAAGTTGACACTCCCGCTGCTTTACAACACCTGGCAACTCTACATATAACACGCTTAGCGATCTTAGGTGGCGGTGAATTAGTCGCTTCGATGTTGGAATTAGATTTAGTTGATGAGTTATGGCTAACAGTCTGTCCTCTAATTTTAGGTGGTGCCACAGCACCTACACCCGCAGCAGGCAAAGGATTTCTAGCCCATCTAGCCCCCAAATTGCAACTTCTAGAAGTGCATACAGTTGAGAACGAAGTCTTTTTACACTATCGGCTGCAACGAAAGACATAGCAGTTTGCTTTGATTTTTGAACTAATTGCGTAGGTGGGGAGTGGGGAGTCTCTTATGAGTAGTTTTTTAGATTTCGCGTTTTGGTTGACGCCAAGACGGGGAGACGCGGTGAGACAGCGAGTAAAGGAGGGTTTCCCTCCGCAGGCGACTGCGTTAGCGAGCTTGCGAGCGTCACCCGAAGGGGGACGCAAAGAAAGATTTCGGAACGGAAAAATAGGCTTTTTCAGACTGAATATGAAAAACCTATCCTTGAAAGGAGTGGGGAGTGGGGAGTAGGGAGTAGGGAGTAGGGAAGAAGACTTTTCAGTATGTACTGATTTGTTTCAGATAGATTAGATTAAGCTGTTCCAGCTATAACTTGCATAATTAGGGCGGGCAAGATGCCCACCCCACAAGAGTTTTATTTAATTTGATTATGTAATTTAGATGTTTTTTAGCTTACTCTAAATAAGGCATTGGTCATTTGTCATTTGTCATTTCTCCGCGTCTCCGTGTCCCCGCGTCTCCGTGTCCCCGCGTCCCCGCGTCCCCGCGTCTCCGCGTCCCCGTGTCCCCGCGTCCCCACTCCCCATTCCCCAACATCGGTGAAACAAATTAAGCCCCGCTACTCTGTCGTTTGGACTAACAAAATTGTCGAAGTTCCCCAACAAACCTGGGATGCTTTGGCACTCCCACTAAAAACGCCATTTTTAGAGTGGGAGTGGCTGAATAATCTTGAAACTTCCCAAAGTGCTATGGCTAAAACTGGTTGGTTGCCAAATCACTTGACGCTGTGGCGAGATAGAGTGCTAATCGCTGCGGCTCCACTTTATCTTAAAGGACATAGTTCTGGTGAATTTGTTTTTGATCACCAATGGGCGGAGTTAGCAGACCGCATCGGAGTACAGTATTATCCCAAAATGCTGGGTATGACGCCATTTACTCCTGCTGAGGGCTATCGTTTTTTGATTGCCCCAGGTGAAGATGAGGACGAAATCACAGCGATGATGGTGCATGAAATTGACTCTTTTTGCTTACAACATCGCATTTCTGGGTGTCATTTTCTCTACGTTGATCCCCAATGGCGTCCTGTGCTGGAACGATGTGGTTTTACCAAGTGGTTGCATCATAGTTATGTTTGGGAAAATCTGCAATTTCAGACTTTTGATGATTACTTGGCTGTATTCAACGCTAATCAGCGTCGCAATATCAAAAGGGAACGCAAAGCTGTTGAGAAGGCTGGTTTACGATTGCAACCGCTAACTGGTGAGGAAATTCCTAAATCTTTGTTTACTTTGATGTACCATTTTTATGCTGATACCTGTGATAAGTTTGGCTGGTGGGGTAGCAAGTATTTAACAAAGCAGTTTTTTGAGCAGCTATATACTGATTATCGCCATCGAGTGGTGTTTTTTGCTGCATATAGCGAACAATATGCTCACCAACCTGTGGGGATGTCGTTTTGTCTGTATAAAGATGAAAACTTGTATGGGCGTTATTGGGGTAGTTTTCAAGAAATAGATTGCTTACACTTTGATGCTTGCTATTATGCGCCAATTGAGTGGGCGATCGCCAACAACATCCAAATCTTTGATCCTGGTGCCGGTGGGCGTCATAAAAAACGACGCGGTTTTCCGGCTATGCCAAATTACAGTTTGCACCGCTTTTACAATCCCCGTTTGGAACAAATTCTCAAACGCTATATCAGTGAAGTGAATGAATTAGAACAGCAGGAAATAGCAGCAATTAATGCAGAATTGCCATTTAATCAGAAAGATGCGTGAGGAAAAATCACAAAATCAGGGAACAGAAAATTATAAATATAAACTCAGTTGTGGATTTGGATCTGCACTTTAGGTGTGGATTTCCCCTGTTGCCTGTTGCCGTTCCTCTAAAAAATATATCCAAAATATAAACAATACTAAGGAAAATCAGAATTACACTGGATATAGAGGGTGAAAATCCTAACACAATAAATTTGGTTTTTCAGAGTGCTTATGGATTTGATGGTTGGAAATTTGGCAGCAATTGATAACAAACTTTCTCAGCGACATCTTAACCTTGATCCGGGTGGATATTTTATTATCTACTTGGATCGAGAAGCAGGGTTAATTTGTGCCAAGCATTTCACCAATGTCATTGATGAGCGTGGTTTAGCTGTCGATCCAGACACAGGAAAAGTAATTCCCGCCAAAAAAAAGGTAGAACGAACTCAGACTACAGTTTTTAGCGGGAGGACAGCAAAAGAACTTTGTGTCAAGATTTTTGAAGAAACTCAGCCTTGCCCATTAACATTGTTAGATCATGCAGCCTATTTAGGTAGAGAATTTGTTCGCGCTGAGGTTGCTTTAGTAACTGGGCAAGAATATATTCAAGATTGAGAACGGGGAACTCGGGGCCCCCGCTCCCTCTGGGAGTGGAGATTAGGGTTAATAGGGAATTGAGTATTAATTATTCTCCTCTGCTCCCCACTCCCCACTCCCCACTCCCCACTCCCTGCTCTAACTAATTATCAGATGAGGGTTGATTTACTTGATAAATGTAGTAGGTTGCCATGGGGATAACTGTGGCAGCGATTAATAGTCCTACTACCCAAGCAGTAGCGTTACCTTGATCGGTTTCTTCTGCTTTTTTGAAGGTACCTTCTACTTGGATGTTGTCAACTATCTGGGGTGGCCCTGGATCAGGTTCACCTGAGAGGACAGCAACTAAGCGATCGCTCGCATCTACAAATGCTTGATTATACTTGTTACCATCCCGTAACGGCGCACTCAATGTTTCTAAGGCAACACTCTCGGCAATCGAGTCTGTTAATAAAGACTTGACTTTATCTCCAGTAATAATTGCCGTACCATTGGTAACTGTGTCAATTAATAACAGAGTTTGGTTAGCCTGGGCTGTTTGTGTGGGAAACCATTTTTCAAACAGTTCTTGGGCGAAACTTTCTGGTGTTTCTCCGTAATCGAGGCGGCGAATAGTGACAATTCTCACCTCATTACCAGTTTTCTTGGCTAAGTCCTCGAACCCACTGCTAATCTTACCTTCATTGATCCTGCTGACAACTTCACCTTGATCCAAAATCCAAGTGCCTTCTGTCAGATCAGGAATTTGATATACACCTGTAGCGAAAGCAGGTGCTGTAAACAAAACGAACATTACCAAGGGTAATATTAGCTGGATGAGGTATTTGCGACTGTTGAATAATTGCTTGAGGAGCTGTTTCATTGTATGAACCTTAAGACAGACTTGCACCAAAAATACTACACAACCAATGTAAAAATCACCTCTTTTACGGCTTTATCTAGCAGGATTTTCTGTTATGGCTAGTATGTGCCTATTTTTCTGAATTTTTTGATTGTGCCAATTTTTAAATACCAATGCAAGCATTTACCAAGAAGACGCGGAGACGCGGGGAAGGAAAGACGCGGAGCGCGCGACCCTTCTCAAGGTCGAAGCACTGGTCAAAAGCCCCCGACTAAAGTCGTGGAGGCAAAAAATGTTTTCCTTGCTTGAATCGCCTAGCTTTAGTTATGGGGACTCTCCGCGTCCCCGCGTCCAAACGTCTCCGCGTCCTCATCAACGAAGCACTACTAAATACTAAGTGCAAAGAAATACCGCCCTTGTAAGGAATTAACCAAAACACTGAGGGCGGAATTTGCAAACCATGTGCCAAATTATAGCATAATCTCAATAGTTTTAGCGATTTGAGGTAGTTTTTTGGAAATTTGCGAGCATTTATCTTTAATACATTATTGAGGCAATAAATATCTATATTTTTCTACATTTGGAAAAAAAGCAGCGTCTAGTATATCCGCATACTTTTGTATCTCAGAAATAATTTACAAAGTGGCGATCGCATATTTGTAACCAACAACTATATAGTCTAATTTTTAATCTTAACTTCGCGAATATGACCATAATTTTAACCAACGATGACGGTATCGACGCCCCTGGTATTCGAGCATTGCTCAAAGCTGTGAACGAGCAAAATGTAATAATTGCTGCTCCTAAAGAACATCAATCTGGTTGTGGGCATCAAGTCACCACTACTCGTCCTATCAATCTCCAGCGACGTTCTGAAAATGAATATGCGATCGCTGGTACTCCTGCGGATTGTGTGAGAATTGCAATGACACAAATCAGCAAAAATATCAAATTTGTTTTATCGGGGATTAACGCTGGCGGCAATTTAGGAGTAGATGCTTACATTTCTGGCACTGTTGCGGCTGTGCGAGAAGCGGCAATGCATGGTATTCCTGGAATTGCTATTTCCCACTATCGCAAAGCTAAGCAAAATTTTGATTGGGATTTAGCTGCCAAATTAACCGCCGAGGTTTTATTAGACTTACTCAACCGTCCTCTAGAAGTTGGAAGCTATTGGAATGTGAATTTACCACATCTACAACCCACAGAACCGCATCCTAAGTTGGTTTTTTGTCAACCTTGTACCAAACCCTTACCCATAGATTATCGCGTTGATGGTAATGACTTTTATTATGTGGGGGAATATGGCAAACGCGATCGCACTCCTGGGAGTGATGTAGAGGTGTGTTTTTCAGGCAATATCGCAGTGACTCAGTTAAGGGTTTAGGGAGCGGGGGCCCCGAGTTCCCCAGTCCCAAAACAACTATCGTTCATCTGAACCTTCAATCAGAGAGGTAAGCCGATTGAGAGTTTGTGTTAATTGATTAATTTTTTGCATTGAATCATCCTGAGATTCAGCAAGAGTTTGCACAGCGTCACACAATGCCACAATTTGATAACCCTGCTGTTGTACTTGCTTTCCCTGTGCTTCTACTTGAGCGCTAAGAGTATCTAATCGTTCTGCAAGACGTTCTATTGTCTCAGTTGTAGAAAGTACTGCTTCCCCAATTTGTTCAACAATAGATTCTAATCGGCTAATCTTGACTTCAACTCCTGCTACAATCATTTTTTTGCACCTGATTTTTGAGGCTTTAACTTAGTAATAACGCTAATAGTATTTAGATAGATTAATACAACTGTAAATTTTTAGAGAACTATTAATATTGACAATTTCTTTAAACTCGTAACTAAATGATAAAGACATTTTCTTCTGCAAACTTATATTTTTATTGCCATAACTTGTATCTTTTAACTGCATTGCTCAAAATATGACATCCAGTCCTTTCGACGATCAAGTTATTTGCTTAAAGTCTCCGAAACTTTATTATGAATAGCGAACGTTTGCTGAGCTTACCCCGCAGGCGAAGCAAGCTACACGTAGCGTCTCCCACAGGAGAAGTTGAAACAAATCGAAGGATTGTGAGTTGGTTTCATGATTCATAACATTGCTTAATTAGTGTTTTTATTGATAGCAAAATTTAGATACGCAATTAAGATAAATGTTCATCTACCTAAAGGTATGTAAAATAACTTTATCGTAAATTTATATAAAGTCGTGATCCCCGTGATCTTGATGAAGATTAAGTGAATATACTGGGAAAGCATATTGTTCATACATAAAGCCAAGTTTATAGTTAGGTTGAAACTTAAGGTGAATCTACCCTTTTTACTTAGGTATTCAGCTAAGAAAATGTACCAAGCATCAATAGAAAGTGTATTTCAGACTACCACAGGTAATGATTGGGAATTAAAGTTTACCCCTCATCCTTCCGTGCGTTCTAACTTTAAACGTTGTTTGGACATTTTAGGGAGTTTGGTAGGACTATTAATTTTAGCGATTTTGTTTATACCGATCGCGATCGCGATTAAAATTGATAGCCCTGGGGCTATTTTTTTTATTCAAGAACGCTATGGATTCCAAGGAAAACCATTTCGGATTCGCAAATTTCGTTCGATGGTTAGCAACGCAGAGCAGCTAAAATCTTTAGTGGACAACGAAGCTAACGGATTGATATTTAAGAACAAAAATGACTTTCGAGTAACAAAATTAGGACGCTTTTTGCGAAGTACAAGTTTAGACGAATTGCCTCAATTTTGGAATATTCTCATCGGTGAAATGAGTTTAGTGGGAACACGCCCCCCCACTGCTGATGAAGTGAGAAATTATAATCAGCGACACTGGCAGCGTTTAAATGTCAAACCTGGATTAACTGGTGAATGGCAAGTCAATGGCCGTTCTCAAGTAAAAGATTTTGAGGAAATAGTCGATTTAGACTTACGATATCAAAGTAATTGGTATCCTTTGTATGACTTATTATTGATAGGAAAAACCTTCTCCGTCATCTTTAATAAAGTTGGTGCCTGCTAAATTAGATGTTGGGAATAGTAATTGCTGAAATTATTTCCTAAAAGCAATTACCCCGTATTTCTCAAAAATACCAAGTTTGACATTAGAGGCAGGTTCACAAATATATTCCAATTATTTACGAATATCTCAGTGAACCCGCCCTATGAATCTGGATAAAGAGAAATCTTTGGTTTGAAAATAACAGAGAAATTTGGGTTATCCATATTCAGATAACAAAATTCAATTTTAGAGAACTAAATTACCTAAAAACACAACACCAAGGGCACAGTAAGCAAATCCAGCTAAGCGAATCTTTTTAGTTGATATATTAGTCGTCCTAAAAATTTCCCTAGCACTCATAACGACTGCGAACTGAGTTAAAGAAAAACCTAATATATAGGTAACTATTGTGATCGTTTCTGCATCAACAATGTCTTTAGTACCAACGTAGCCTTGGAACAACCCAGCGCAGACACCTAGCAACACAAGTATTACAAAGTTGAGGTGATTTGATATCAGCATCCTACCAAAAGCGATGACAGAAATAGCGATCGCGATCTCCACACCTGGTAAATTGAGCTGAAGTAAATGAATCATCATCCCCAATAGGGTTGCTAAGAAAAAACATCTGGCTATCGCAGCACCACGAACCACCACAGCCGATAATAAGCCAATAGCAAAGATAACAGTTAAACAATCTAAGCCAATAACTGGATTTGCTAGTCCCCAAAGCAAGCCTTCCCAACAGTTCAAGATGGTATGATCAGCTGGTGAACCAGTCAGTGAACTTAGCAGACTAATCAATATTAAAGCTGCGATCGCTCCTATATGACGGTGCTGTAACTGAAAACGGGTAAATTTTCCCGCAGCATCAGATTCCAATAATTCCATTTTGAACATTATTTGTGCCAAATGAGTTTTTGGTAATTTGATAATGCCCAAATACCAAAAGAAACTAACAAGGTAATATTCTTTAAGCAATTTTAAATCACTAGACCTCTTGCATAAATCTTTTTTTACCGGGCTACGCCCCGCTTCTCTACGAGACGCTTCTCTACGAGAGGCTTCGTCAACGCGAACGCAAATACGCAAATACGCAAAGAACAACGCGAAAAGAATGACTTTTGCAAGAAGTCTACTCATGAAAAAATAGATAAGCTAATGTACGTCTAGTTGCACATTCTTTGGTTAAGACTGTCAAATGATAAGTTTTTAACCGGACACAGTATAAGTTCTGGAGATCATCAACTAGGCTTCAGATGAATTGGAAGTTGAATAACTATTTCTGTACCCTGGAGTGGTGCTGAAATACACTTCAATAAACCACCATGATTGTTGATGATTTGGGAACTGATTTGCATTCCCATACCTGTATTTAAACTAACAGATTTAGAGGGAACAATCGGTTCAAATATTTTTTCTCTGACGTCTTCTGTTAAACCACAACCGTTATTAGAAATCCGAATTATCACTTGATTGCTATCTACAGCTTCAGTAGAAATGTTAACTAAAGGATTACGATTTACTAGCTGTTGATTGTCAGTTATATTTGTACCAATTACTGCTATTGGACATCCAGTTAGGGAATCTTTCAAATCATTAATAGTATAAGTTAAGATATTGATAAAAACTTGATTTATTTGTCTAGGATAACACTCAATTTTTGGTAAATCACCATATTTCTTGATCACTTGGATGGCTGGCATATTTCCTTTATATTTCAAACTATTTTGTAATATTAAAAGAATGCTATCAATACCTTCATGAATATCAACTTCTTTTCTATCGGATTCATCCAAACGTGAAAAGTTACGTAAAGCTAAGACTAGTTTCCGGATGCGATCAGCTCCCATTTTGATAGAAGATAAAATCTCTGGTAAATCTTCTTTAATTAAAGTGATGTCTATCTCTTCAGTACCACTATGAATTTTTGGTGCAGGATGAGGATAATATTCCTGGTAAAGTGCAATCAAATTGAGTAAGTTTTGAGTATATTCATCAACTAAAGTAGTATTACCATAAATAAAGTTTATCGGATTGTTAATTTCATGGGCAATACCTGCAACTAGTTGTCCTAAAGAAGACATTTTTTCAGTTTGAATCAGTTGAGACTGCATATTTGCAAGTTCTTCTAGTGCCAGCTTTAATTGGCAGTTAGCCGCTTCTAGTTGTGCTGGACTTGGCAAAGCCAGTGCTTGAGGAATAATCGGTAGTAGTGCGATCGCCGTATATAGTGAGACAATAGCGGTAATTGCTTTGATAAAACTGGAAAGCCAGTAAGTAGGATGCCAAAGCGTCCAGACATCCATGATATGGGTTGTACCACAGGAGACGATAAAAGCTCCAAATAATAAGAGTATCCATTTGAAGGGTAAATCTTCTCGTTTATGGACAAAGTAAACCAGGATAACGGGAATAGAATAATATACAACGGCAATTAGAGAATCTGAGATAATGTTTAGCCACACTAAACTAGGTTTCCAAAGGTAGCAATGCCCGTGTGGAATAAATGAGCTATCAGTTAAAAAATTTTGCAAGTATTCAAACATACACCCTCAACGAATATGATTTATCAAGTTTTGAACAATAAATTATATTCGCTAAGTATAAAATTGTCTTTAAATTGAACAACTAATGCAGTAATTCTTCTACTTGATGTTGACTCCACAAATTTCGGTAAAGTCCCTCTTGTTGTAAAAGCTCTACGTGATTACCGATCTGAACAATTGTGCCTTTATCCATCACAAAAATCCGGTCGGCAGCAGCAGCAGCGGAAAGTTGATGAGTAATAAAAATTACTGTTTTGCGCTCAGTACCATCGGCAAGATTTTTGAGGATTTGTGTTGCTGTTTGATTGTCAACGCTAGAGAGGGCATCATCTAAAATTAACACTGGGGCATCGATTAGCATCGCTCGTGCTAGGGCGGTACGTTGCCGTTGTCCACCAGAAAGAGTAATTCCACGTTCGCCAACGATGGTTTCATACTGCTGTGGAAAATTGGTAATTTCTGAATCAATCTGAGCGAGTTTAGCAAATAATTCGACATCTTGCTGTTCGCTCACCGGGTCGCCATAGCGGATATTATTTTTGATCGTGGTGCTAAATAAAAAGTTATCTTGAGGAACGTAAGCGATCGCACTTCGTAAGTCTGCTAAAACGATTTTTGTAGTATCCAATCCATCCAAAAATAACTGTTCTGGCTCAATATCTAGCAAACGTGGCAAGGCATTCGCCAAAGTTGACTTTCCAGAACCAATTGGCCCAACGATAGCTACCGTTTCCCCAGGATTGATGGTAAAGTTAATCTTGTCTAAAGCAGGGGTAGTAGCACCTGGGTAAGTGTAGCTGAGGTTGGTAGCTGTAATTTCTCCTTTGACTTGAGTGATTGTTAGATGTGTAGCATCATCAGCATCTTGAATTTTCGGTGTGACGGTGAAAATAGACTCCAATCGATCAACGCTAACTTCACCTCGTTGATAAGTAGTAATCGTGAATCCCAATAAAGTTGTAGGGAAAACTAAACGCTCTACAAAAATTAATAATGCGAGAAAATCTCCAACAGCAAGTGTTCCAGAAGACATCCGCATTGCTCCTAACCAAATTATGACTAGCGAACTGACGTTAGCTAGTCCACCAATTAAAGGAAAAAGTGTATTGCGGGTTTTTGCTAAATCCAGATTTGCGGCCAATAGCTGCTGATTTTGCTTAGCGAAAGCTCGACGCTCATTATCTTCTTGAGCGTAAATTTTAATTAAGGCAATACCACTGATATCTTCTTGGATGAGTCCACTGATATCAGAGAGTTGTTCTTGTACTACCGCTTGTTGTTTGCGTAGGCGATCGCTAAATAAATATACCAACAAAAACATGAAGGGATACACTGCCAGAGAAGCTAGTGTGAGATCCACATTAATCGACAACATCACTGGTAGTGTCAAGGTATAAGCAAACACTGTATTTGCTAAACTCAGGATGGCAAAACCCAGCAATCGCCGGATATTATCTACATCACTAGTAGCCCTACTAATCAAATCACCAGCGGTATTACTAGCAAAATAAGCTGGTTCCAGCTTGAGCAAGTGTTCAAAAATCCGTTGTTTGAGGTCAAATTCTACCTGACGCCCCACCCCAAATAGCCAGATGCGTGAAGCCATACGCATTAACCACATGGCTGAACTCAGTAAAGCGATTACGACTACGTAATGTATTACTTGATTCCATTTAAAGTTAGCCGAAAGCTGATCAACAGCTGAGCGAATTAACAAGGGTATATAAACGCCCAGCCCGTTGACAGACAATAAAGCAAGAACTCCTAAAGTAGCCTCCCGCCAATGGGGACGCAGATAAGCTCCAAGTTTAACAATTCGTCGATATTTTGCCATTCAAGCAATTTTGCAACCTTATGATCATAGGCTAACTGCTCAGCAGTCTATGTTTTATCCGAAGTTCCACAGTTCGCCCTACTCTACTTTACCTAAAGGTTACGCTATCTTTAACGATTAGTAAGTAGCCTTGCAGGCATCTACTCAAACTTCTAAATCAGCTAATAATCATTGAAATTGCGTTTCCGCGTTTTTCTGGGGCTAAAGATTGTGCAACTTAGCAGATTAGCTGGGAAGGCCAGACACTAGGGTACAGGTGATGGCCTTTCTGTATAGCTGTTTTAGCCTTATGATTGGCGAAGACGCAAGAATCTGTAAATCTGGGCAAGATAAGTTTCCCAAACACGGGTTGTTAATTGTAGCGTTTCTGCACTAGGTACAAAATCTACAATTTCCAAATTACGTCTACGAATGTCCTCAGGATTTTGCAACAGGTAGGGAGGCACTCGCAAATTATTAGCAAAGATGCTGTCTTTTGCTATACCTGAGATGTTTGCAGCAGATGTTGGTGCAGCGCTGGCTACATAAATCTGATTTGTCATTGCTGTTCCTCCCAGAGGTATTCTATACAAGAGATAAGCGACTGCTGGTGTACTTGCTAAGAGTAGAATGATCAGCGACCAACCTATTAAGTACCCTCCTGGTTTATCTATCCCGCCTTTGTTGATTTTTTGAGCAGCAAAGAGCATCATCAAAATCGAGGCTCCCAAAGGCTTGAGCGGGAATGAGATAAAACTCCATAACGACGCTACAGGTCTTTCGTTAGGGTTAATAAACGCTAGTGCGATTACAACCACAATAATCCCCAAAAATAAGCGCCCGACAAAACTTCCTGAAGGATAAAATCTCTGAAATACAGAGTAGGCAACAGTGCCAATCAGCAGCCACACTAGTACCCAAGTTAAAAGTGAAAACATAGATTAACTGACTCTTAAATTTTCTGGTGCGGTTAACCCCAAGGTTTCGGAAAATGGATTTAGTTTATCGTCAAACTGTAATTGCACTGTTATCAGACTTAACATTTCTCCAACCTCACACCTAAAGACTACCGTCGTAGTGATTTTAGTTCAATTTTTTGATACTGGGACTATTATTTATTTGTAATTTTTTTAGCTTTCTCCAAAACAAGCCCCAGACCGTAATTTCTGGTTAAGCATCCATATGTATGCCTTTGCTTGGATGGTTCCTACTCGTTGGGTTTGTTACCAATTCTTGTGAAGGGAGTGAGGAGTGGGGAGGATGAGGGAGAAGTTTTCTTTGCGTCCCTGTGTCCCCGCGTCCTCTTCCCTATTCCCCAGAGGGTTTCAATCTGACTGTTTGTCAATTAAATTGATTGAGTAGTTACACTTGAAAGGAAAAACTATGTCGCCTGGAAAACCCAGCATTTTAGTGACGGGGGGAGCTGGATATATTGGTTCTCACACGGTACTTGCTCTCAAGCAAGCAGGCTATGACGTGGTGATACTCGATAATTTGGTTTATGGGCATCGCGATTTAGTAGAAAAGATATTACAGGTAGAACTTGTAGTTGGTGATACATGCGATCGCGCTTTGCTAGACGATCTGTTCAAAACCCACAGTATTGACGCTGTGATGCACTTTTCCGCCTATGCCTATGTGGGAGAATCGGTAACTGACCCGGCTAAATACTACCACAACAACGTTGTTGGCACCTTGACTCTCCTAGAGGCGATGCTAGAGGCGTCTGTTAAAAAATTCGTCTTTTCTTCTACTTGCGCTACCTACGGAGTACCGCAATTTGTACCAATTCCAGAAGATCATCCTCAAAATCCCATCAATCCTTATGGCGCATCCAAGCTAATGGTAGAGAGGATTCTAGCTGATTTTGATCCTGCCTACGATTTTAAATCGGTACGCTTTCGCTACTTCAATGCTGCTGGTGCCGATCCCAGTGGCTTGCTAGGTGAGGATCACAACCCAGAAACTCATTTGATTCCTTTGGTATTACTCACAGCTTTAGGGAAGCGGGAATCTATTGCCATTTTCGGCACTGATTACCCCACTCCCGATGGTACTTGTATTCGTGATTACATCCATGTTAGTGACTTAGCAGACGCCCATGTTTTGGGATTGGAATATTTATTAAAAGGTGGCAATAGCGAAATTTTTAATTTGGGCAATGGTAATGGTTTTTCTGTTAAAGAAGTAATTGTAGCTGTCGAACAGGTGACAGGAAAGGTAATACCAGTCCAAGAACGCGATCGCCGTCCTGGCGATCCACCGACTCTCATAGGTAGTGGTGAGAAAGCCAGAACCATCTTAGGCTGGCAACCTCAATACCCAAACATCAAAGATATCGTTGCTCATGCATGGCAGTGGCATCAGCAGCGGCATAAATAGGAATGGGGAGTGGGGAGTGGGGAGTGGGGAATTGGGAAGAGGACGCGGGGACAGGGGGACGCGGGGACGCGGAGAAAATTGCTCCCTCATCTCCCTCATCTCCCTCACTCCCTCTTCATACTATGAAGATACAATAAATCCGTATTTTTTGAGTACGGCTTTGGCTTGGCTGCCTGATAGAAATTGCAAAAATTCTTTGGCTGTTGGGATATTTTTACTGTTTTTAATTACTGCCATTGGATAAACAATTGGTGAGTGAAATTTATCGTCAGCAGCAACTACAATTTTTACTTTGTCGGAGATTTTGGCATCAGTAATGTAAACTAAACCTGCATCGGCGTTACCACTTTCTACTGAAGCTAATACTTGACGTACATTGTTAGCCAAAACCAATTTGGACTTGACTTTATCAAAAATGCCCAACTTCTTGAGAACTTGCTCACCATATTGCCCCGCAGGTACGCTTCTCGGTTCACCGATCGCAATTTTTTTAATCTTGGCATCGGTAAGATTATAGAAACTACGAATGCCAACAACATTCTTTGGCACAATTAAGACAAGACGGTTGTTGGCTAGATTAGCACGGCTACCGGGAACCAAAAGACCCTTTTGTTCTAAAGCATCTACTTGCTTTTTGGCAGCAGAAATAAACACATCTGCTGGTGCCCCCTGCTCAATTTGTTGCTGCAAAGCACCGGAAGCCCCAAAGTTATAACTAATATTGACATTTGGTTTACTTTGTTGATAGATGGGCTTAATTTCTTCTAGCGCATCTTTTAAACTAGCAGCAGCGGACACAAGCAAACCGACGTTTGACTGTGCTACTACAGCAGAAGGAGTAACCAATGGCAAACCAATTGCTAAAAGCCAACTGATAATTGTTATGCTCAAAAAGGCAAGAAATTGTCTTTTTTTCATCAAAAAACCACCCTTAGAGAGATTCTGTTTCCGAGGATTTACACTTGGTAGGATCGTACCAAGAAAACCAAATATGTACCAAATAAATTGGTAACATTATGCCAAGAAAAGAACAAGGATGGATCACATTTCAAACATCAGAAGAGGAGCGAAAGCTTCTAGAGGAATTCTGCCAGCAGTCTCAGCGGACTAAAACCGAGATCCTCCGAGAACTAGTTCGTGGTTTAAATAAGTATTCCTCAGCACCAACATCATTACCAACCAAAGAAGATGTCAAAGAGGATACTGATATTGCTGATGTAGAAGTTGGTAGTCAAAAGAAACCACTTAAAGTTAGTTCCCGTAATATCCTCAAGGGAGTTGTGAAACGAGTGATTACAGGAGCAGTGAATACTGAGGTGACGCTAGAGATTGTTCACAAAGTTGAGTTAACCTCGATGATCACTAGAGTGTCAGCAGAGGAATTAGAACTGTCTGAGGGAACAGAAGCTTATGCAGTCATCAAGTCTAACGATATAGTGATTGCTAGGGAATAGTAAGCAGAGACGTGCTATGGCGCGTCTCTACAATAATCTACTAGTCGTAATTATTTTTTCAAATTAGTCTTACAAACCAAAAAGCCCGCTGAAGCGGGCTTTGTAAATCAGGTAAAAAGTGTTTGCTTAGCGTTTTGCTAACTTCTTCGCCATCTTCCGCAAACGAATTGATTTGGGGGTAACTTCCACTAATTCATCTGGGCCGATATACTCTAAAGCGCGTTCTAGGCTCATTTCCACTGGTGCTTGCAATTGCACTAGTTCGTCACCACCAGAGGCGCGGTGGTTGGTTAACTGCTTGGTCTTACAGACATTGAGTTCCAAGTCTTGGGGGCGATTGTGTTCGCCGACAATCATGCCTCTATAAACCTTAGTGCCAGGAATAATAAAGAATACGCCTCTATCTTCGGCATTTCTCATGGCATAGAAAGTAGCGACGCCTTCTTCAAAAGCAATTAAAACGCCTTTGTTGCGGGCTTCAATGTCACCAGAGAGTTGACGATAGTCTAGGAAACTGTGATTCATGATGCCTTCACCACGAGTCATCCGCATGAATTCACCCCGGAAACCAATCAAGCCACGGGCGGGAATGACAAACTCTAGCTGGGTGCGATCGCCACCACCAGGTTGCATATCTTGCATTTCACCTTTGCGTTGTCCCAGGCGTTCGATACAGCTACCAACCGCATCTGCTGGTACATCCAATACTAGAAGTTCATAGGGTTCGCAAGGTTGGCCGTTAACTTCTCGGTAAATTACTTGTGGCTGGGATACCTGAAACTCGTAACCTTCGCGGCGCATGGTTTCAATTAAGATACCCAAGTGCAATTCGCCACGACCGGAAACTAGGAATTTATCAGGCGAGTCGGTTTCTTCGACGCGTAAAGCTACGTTGGTTTCTAATTCGCGGAATAGGCGATCGCGTACTTGTCGTGATGTTACCAACTTACCTTCTTGACCAGCAAAGGGCGAATCATTCACCCAGAAGGTCATTTGTAAGGTTGGCTCGTCCACTTTAATTAGGGGTAGCGCTTGGGGTTCGTTCGGGTCGGTAATCGTTTCTCCGATATTGGCATCAGCAAAACCAGCTACAGCAACGATATAACCAGCGGATGCTTCTTCCATCTCTACCCGCTTGAGTCCTTCAAAGCCCATCAACTTTGTGATTTTAGCCTTGACAATATCGCCTTTTTCTGTAACTAAAGCCGCTTGCTGTCCAGCACGAATCACACCGTTGTGAATTCTACCAATTACAATTCGTCCCAGATACTCCGAATAATCTAAGGTCGTGACTTGCAATTGCAGGGGCTTATTAACATCACCTACAGGTGGTGGAACATGGCGCAGAATCGCATCAAATAGCGGTTGCATATCTACCGCTTCTGCATCCAAGTCATCTTTGGCGTAACCTGCTAGACCAGAGGCAAACAGATAAGTAAAATCACACTGGTCTTCATCTGCTCCTAATTCTAAGAACAGATCCAGTACCTTATCTATTGCCCCATAAGGATCGGCTTGGGGGCGATCGATTTTGTTGACAACAACAATGGGGCGCAGTCCTTTTTCCAGAGCCTTTTTCAGTACAAAGCGGGTTTGGGGCATAGGGCCTTCATTGGCATCGACAATCAAGATGCAACCATCGACCATGCCAAGGACGCGTTCAACTTCGCCACCAAAGTCAGCGTGTCCGGGAGTATCAACAATATTAATCAGCGTCTCTTTATAGCGAACCGCTGTATTCTTAGAAAGAATGGTAATCCCCCGCTCCCGTTCTAGAGCGTTGGAGTCCATGACGCAATCCGGAACGTCTTCACCTTCACGGAAAATGCCGGATTGTTTAAGAAGTGCATCAACCAGGGTGGTTTTGCCGTGGTCAACGTGGGCGATAATGGCGACGTTACGAATTGGGAGCGTCATAGAGGCTTTTGGTGAACTTTTGAGGGGGTTTATATTTAGACTTACTTACATTTATCTGCGAGGCTGTTCTAACAGAACCGGGGTTAATTTGCTTATTCTGTAAAGAACATTTAACAATTCTAGCGTAATCGTCACAATTACGGGGAGTTTTGTAAAGACTGCCAACACAGAAATTTATAATTCAAATTTTTAACCGTAGTATTAATGTAAATTTACCTACCTATGTACATAAAATGGGAATGGAGAATTGCGAATTGGTGACTTCTCCTTCATCCCCCTCATCTCCCGTCTTAGTCGTAATTGCAAACTGCTGTATGTCTAATAAAGAACCTTGGCTAGCCGTGAATTTATCCAAGATACTTCCAGGTTTAGGGCAAATATATACAGGGAAAAAAAGTAAAGGTTACTTTTTGATATTGATAACGATTACTCTCAATATATTGACATTATGGGTAGTTCTTAGTCCAACAGCAAATGTTATAACCAGCGGTGCTGGAATTTTAGGTACTATTTTTATTCTCTGGTTATGGAATCTCTTCGATGCTTACAGGTCTGCTAAGAGTAAAAATACTCCCGAATTTGAAACTTTACGTAAGCAAAGTAAAGATCCTTGGTTAGCGATGTTCCTTTCTCAGTTATTTTTAGGAATTGGTCACTTTTATATTGGTAAGTGGTTCTTAGGAATATTGGCGATTGTATTAATAGTTATTGTTTCGTTTTTTTCTCGATTACTAGCGTCAATTCTCTTGGCTTACATAGCATATCTTGCTTATGTATTTTCTCCTGTTCGCCGTGAACCAACAAAAGATTTAGCATTAACCATTGCAATCATTATCGGAATATCTAGTTGGTTGTCTATAGGTTTAGGATTTTTCCTGAGAACATATGTAGTTGAAGCTCGTTGGACACCTTCAGGAGCAATGGAACCAACTCTACATGGTACTCCCAACCAGTGGGAAGCAGACAGGATATTAGTCAATAAGTTCAGCTATCGTTTTGAAGATCCAAAACGTGGTGATATTATAGTTTTTTTACCAACAGAAAATTTAAAAAAACAACAGTATACTGATGCTTTTATTAAAAGAATAGTTGGGCTATCTGGTGAAAAAGTAGAACTGAGAAATGGGCAAGTTTATATCAATAGTCAGCCGCTAAAAGAAGACAAATATCTCACCCAGAAACAGCGTACTTTAATAGATGTGTGCTTATCAGGCTTGGAACCGCCTTACCTAGCAAAACCCGTCACTATACCGCCAGAATCGTATTTAGTTCTGGGTGATAATCGTGAAAATAGTTACGATAGTCGTTGTTGGGGTGTAGTACCTCGCAATCTAATAATTGGTAAAGCCTATAAAATATTTTTCCCGCTTGACCATGTTGGCTCTATATGAATGTAGCGAATATTCAAGATTTGGTATGCAATTTTGAGTCAGGAATTTATTTTAGCTGAAACAGTCCAGTAGTGGCGTGGCAAGGCTAAAATGATGTAATAAGTTTTCTTGTGGGGTGGGACGGAAAGCCCGCTACGGACGGGCGAGACGCCATTGGCGTCAAGTTAACGTAGAACCGATGTCCCGCAAGGAACTTCAGTTCCTTGCTGATAGCAAAAGTCATCTGAAGATGACTAAATATCCCCCAAGATTTTGAGTCTACTGAAGTAGACTTGAGCTATTAGCTAAGAAATAAATTTCTTGGCGGGTGAGGAAGCCAACACCGAAGCTATTTCTAGCTTAAGTTGACACCAATGGCGAGACGCCCATCCCACAAGAGTTCTTTTTAATGCAACATTTAAGACTAGACACGCTAGTAGGATGCGTTATCGACACTAGTCCTAACGCGCCGAAAATCTAGAAGGGTGAGACGCTTGGCGACAACATAACACTACAAAAAAATTGTGAATGATTTAATAATTTGTATGCAAAACGTAACCTACTCAAAGGAGGGATACCTGGCTAAGTAGGGTCAGGTTTACACGGACTTTTGAGTGTTCGATATGTTTATACAGATGCTGATTTTTTCTTGAGAACTCTACCTAAAAAACTAGCCACCGCTAATCCTAAAATTATGCTGGGTTCCGGAACAACCGTTGTCGTTAACTGTCCGCCAACATCCAGCCTACAATTAGGAAATGTGTCACATATTTCTGGTGAAAGGTCATCCTTCAAGAATATCTTAGCCGTTGACAATCCTTGAGCAGGATTAAGATAAGTATAAAAAGATAATCCTGTGACTTCTGTTGCAAAGTCGATTCCTAAATCAAAGCCGTTAGCTGTGTCAAAGTTGCCTGTTTGTAAAACAGTCTTAGTAACTTGATCGAAGTTGAAATTAAAATTACTGCTGGAATTTGGAAACTCGTATTTGAAATTTTGCAACAAATCTCCCTTGGGATTGAAGAAGGAAATAACAAAATTAGTTAGCTGATCTTTAGTAACTATATTTCCGACATAACTATCATCATAGCTAAAGTTTCCTTTTGCTGAATAACCTTGATCCCCTTTCCAAGCAAGATCAAAAGAAGCAGCATCAACACTGGGAACGTTGACTAAAGTTGCTATCGAAGTGACAGCAGCAATAGCTACATTGGTTTTGATTTGGCTACAAATGCTTTTCATGTTATTAATAACAGGAGTCAATTCTGATGTTGTAGTTGTCAGCAAATTTTGATCAGTATTACAAGAAATCCTGAAATGTTCCTAACAAAATGTAAACTCTTACAGCTTAATTAGGGACTTCAAAATAAAGCACAACCTATATAAATAGGCTAAGCTTATCTCTTAAATAGGGGAATGGAAATGTGTAATAAGTGCAATGTAACCTGGAAACTCAGATAAAGTTTGAGTCTCTTAATTACGAATTGGAATAAAACCCCTTTGGGGAGATTGTATCATTATCATCTTGATACTTGATGATGATTTTTTTAAAACCCAAAAAAATTATAGTTTCTCTTAAATCTATTATATTTTTCTCAGTTAAATTATTCTTTAACTCTTCTTAACTAAATACTGTTTCGTTACTAATTGTTCAAGATTGATCTTTATTACTTTCTCGATTACTGAGAGTCGAATTATCTAGTTACTTCTGATGATTTATTGTTATTATATTGCTATAAGTTTTTGTAGATATTTACAACACAAAGGAACGCAAAGGAGAATACCTCCGCGAACCTCTGCGCTATACCTCTGCGTCCCTCTGTGTTACCAAAATGCCACTAGTGGCAATGCAAATACCCGCTAACAGAAAAGCCGATGCACCTGCGATCGCACTCACAAAAGGTGAAAACTCCTGGATTTTGGGAAAAATCAGGGCAAACAAACTCATCGCTACAGCAAACCCACCAAAATACATGCCAATTCCTAATCCTGCCCATTGCTGAGACACTAACCGCAAAGCGAAGGGAATTGCCCCATTGATAATTAAACTAAAACCAGCGATAATAATCGCTATAATGGGAAACTGTGAGCCTGTGTATACTATGAGCAACAATGCAGAAATAGTGGCACAAACACCAACAAGCATCGCTTGGCGATTGCCGATTTTCACAGCAAAAGCCCCAGCAGGTAGTGAAGCAAAAGCGATCGCTAGCCCAATCCACACCATTAGCACGTCAATACTACTATTACTAAACTCGGCTGATAGCACTTTACCTAAAGTATCCATGAGAAATCGGGAACCCCATGCCACGCCGAAACCAGTTCCCAAAATCAAGGCTAATTCCTTTGAAGGCAACTGTACTATTTGTACATAGTGTCGTTCAACTGGTGCCTCTGGAGGATTAACAAACCGCAGTATCGCCGCCGCTGCCAGCAGCACAAACGAACCGATAGCAAAGGTCAAAACCGGCCCCAAACCAAAAATAAACTTATTAGCAATGGGTCTAAAAGCTGCAATTATTCCCCCTGCCAAGGTAACAAAACTCACAGCCAAAGGTAACTCAGTTGGTATAGCAGATTGTGCTAACAAGCTAATAACTGGACTGCGAAACACCGTCATTGTCAACGCCCATGCGATCAAAGTCAGGGGTAAAAGCGATCGCATAATATCAGTTGGCTGGACAAAAACCACAATACATGGTATTGCAATAAACAAAGTCGCTGACAGAATTACACCCACCGAAATAAAAGGAAATCGACTTCCCATCCAGCGTTTAGCTTGATCAGAAAGTCCACCCATTAGTGGTTCCATCACCGCACTCAAGGCATTATCTATGATCAATATACCAACTGCCAAAGAGGCAGGAAAACCAAACTGAGTCAGAAGTCGGGGCAAATAAAGACCGTATATCAACCAGGTGAGGGTAATTGCCCCTTGCACCGCAGCCAACACCCAAACTTGCACCCAGAGGATATTAGGAGATTTTGAGGTACTCATTGGGGAGGAGATGAGGGAGACGAGGGAGATGTGGTTCGACTTCGCTCACCAACTGGGGGATGAGGGCAGGGGGAGAAATAACTAATTTCCAGTACCCCAATTCCCAATTCCCCATTCCCTCGATCTCTTTTTCTCCTCTACTTTAACTAGTTCCGTGGGTTTAAGTCCCCTGGTTCTCTAATCAGCAAGTGTTGTGTTGGGGTCAAATCCCCATTACAAAACTTAATTACGAATTACGCGCTTCGTAGCGGTAGCGAGTCCGCGATAGCGTTAGCGTTAGCGAAGCGGTAGCGAGATACGAGCGTCAGCGGTAGCGACACAGGAGCGTCGCGTCATTACGAATTACGTTAGCGCAGCGTAAAGCCTGCGGCATAGCTTCGCTTAGAGCGAGTCCTCGATAGCGTCAGCGGTAGCGAGGTACGAGCGTCGCGTCATTTACGAATTACGTTAGCGTTAGCGAAGCGGTAGCGAGGTACGAGCGTCAGCGGTAGCGAGTCCTCGATAGCGTTAGCGTAAAGCCTGCGGCATAGCTTCGCTTAGAGCGACACAGGAGCGTCGCGTCATTACGAATTACGAATTATTTAATACTCTGGAACCGATGGGTCTACTTCTCGACTCCAAGCTGTAATGCCACCTTTAACATTCGTGCCCTCAATACCAGCTTCTTTGAGGATGCCGAGGGCTTTTGCCGATCGCCCGCCCATTTTACAATGAGCAATTAAGCGGTGGCCGTTGAGTAATTCCTTCACCTTGGCAACGCCATCTCCATTTTCAATCTCTGGTAATGGTACCAAAACTGAGCCAGGAATCCTGGCAATATCATATTCATGAGGATTGCGGACATCCAACAAGATAAAATCTTTGGCACCGCTATCTAGCACTTCCTTCAGTTGCTGCACCGTCATTTCTGCAATTTCCATCTGCTGTTTTGCCTCCTCTGCTTTAGCTTGTGGGATACCGCAGAATTGTTCGTAGTCTATCAGCTTTTCAATGACTGGGCGAATCGGGTTAGGACGCAACTTCAATTCCCGGAACTTCATTTCTAGGGCATTGTACAATAGCAGTCGTCCACTCAAAGTATTGCCTTTTTTGAGAATAATTTTGACTGTTTCCGTGGCTTGAATGACACCAATAATTCCTGGCAAAATTCCCAACACCCCACCTTCTGCACAAGAGGGAACCATGCCTGGTGGTGGTGGTTCTGGGTACAAGTCACGATAATTTGGCCCACCCTCATAGTTAAATACAGTAGCTTGCCCTTCAAAGCGGAAAATAGAACCGTAGACGTTGGGCTTATTCAGCAATACGCAGGCGTCATTGACTAGATATCTAGTAGGGAAGTTATCAGTACCATCCACCACAATATCGTAAGGCGCAAGGATATCTAAAGCATTCTCCGAAGAAAGACGAGTTTCGTACAAATCAACCTGACAATAGGGGTTAATCTCCAGAATTCGCTCCTTTGCCGATTGAATCTTGGGTTTACCTACCCAAGATGTACTGTGAATTACTTGGCGTTGCAAGTTGGAAGTATCAACAACATCAAAATCAACAATACCAATGCGACCAATACCCGCCGCCGTCAGATATAAAAGCAGCGGCGCACCAAGTCCACCTGTACCGATACATAATACACTGGCAGCCTTGAGGCGTTTTTGTCCTTCCAGTCCCACCTCCGGCAAAATCAGGTGTCGGGAGTAGCGTTCGTAGTCGTCTTTTGTCAACTGGATTTCTTCCAGATTGGGATTAAGCATAGCAGTTGTGATATGGAAGAGCGAATTATTTATCCTATCGAAAAATGATATGCGTATTAAATAATTCGTAATTCGTAATGACGCGACGCTCCTGTGTCGCTCTAAGCGAAGCTATGCCGCAGGCTTTACGCTGACGCTATCGCGGACTAGCTACCGCTGCGAAGCGCGTAATTAAGTTTTGTAATGGGATGAAATCCCAACACAAAACTTACAGGTTCAAAACTTACAGGTTATAGAACCGGGGGACTTAAACCCACGGAACGTGTTAAACTAACGGCGTTAAATTATGTTTTCTATTTTCTCTGCTTGAAACTGGTGAGCATCATCAAGGCTCCAGCTTTGCACTTCTTGAGCTTTGCCGTTTTGCACGCAAACTATTATATATGAGTATCCTTGCCAAGCATATAAGCGATCGCATTCTGAAGGAATCGCCGGGTGATCAGGATGAGAGTGAAAAATGCCAATAATATGCAACGAGTGATTGCGTGCTTGCTTTTGAGCTTGTAACATGACTTCAGGTGCGATCGTATATTGTCGTCTTTTACCCTCTAGTGACTTATCGCCTGTAAAATCCGCAGCCGCTTCTGTGTTCCAAGCATTTTCTGTCGGCATCACCTCTACTACCGTCTTGCTCTCATCAGCCAGATCACCCAAAATTATACCGCAACCCTCTTCAGGATACGCGTCCTCAACATGAGCGTAGATGCTTTGTAAATGCTCTTGGCTAAATCTGATCATCTCTGCGTATAGCTAAAGAGTAGGGAGTGAGGGAGATGTGGTTCGACTTCGCTCACCAACCGGGGGGTGAGGGCAGGGGGCAGGGGGAGAATAAATAATTACGAATTACGTTAGCGTTAGCGAAGCGGTAGCGATAGCGTAGCGTAAAGCCTACGGCATAGCTTCGCTTAGAGCGAGTCATCGAGCGTCGGTACGAGCGTCAGCGGTAGCGAGTCCTCGATAGCGTTAGCGTAAAGCCTGCGGCATAGCTTCGCTTAGAGCGACACAGGAGCGTCGCGTCATTACGAATTACGAATTACCAAATCTCTCCTAATGATTATCCAGCCAACAACAACAAGCAGCGCACCGAGGACAAGAAAGCCCAAATCCCAAACTAACTGATTAGGCCCTGGTTTAACATGATGAATACCGAGAATTTCATGGTCTATTATTCCTTCAACTAAGTTGAATACACCACTACCAATCAGTAACGACCCAATAAAAGTTTGTGATGACCAAACGACATCATCACGTCCCCCTGCTCGCCATAGCAATATTATCCCGGTGACAGTCAGCAACCAGTCAAAAGCATGAAATAAGCCATCCCATAACATGTTTAAATCTATATTTTCGCTACTGGTGAGAGGTCGAATATTGGTGAGCATATGATGCCACTGGAGGATTTGATGCAGCACAATTCCATCAAAAAAACCTCCCAAACCCAGACCAAGAACAATTCCAGCGGCAATCAGCGGTGTAAGTTCTTTAAGCGTTCCACTTTTTGCCTCCATTGTCAACCTCACAAACAGACTTTTGCACCAAATATAAAATACCTAAAGAGCAATATCTTCTATCTTGAGGTTAATGCTAGCGCTCAATCAAAAGTACACAATTCCCTGTTAGCATCAACGGGCATCATAGAAATTAACATATAAAGAGCAATTTTCAAATGACCATTTACTTTTATAAGGTTTGGCAGCCTTATGGCTGTTTTTCTAACTTTTCTCCCCACGGAATTCAAATCGAGGGTACTTACTGGGCAACAGTTGAGCATTATTATCAAGCGCAAAAATTTGTAGGTAGCATGGATGCGGTAATCATCCCCGTCATACATGCTGCCGCTACCCCAGAAGAAGCTGCTGCATTGGGACGTTGCACCACTCGCCAACTCCGTCGAGACTGGGATTTGGTCAAAACTCAAGTCATGCGAGCAGCTGTTCTCAAAAAGTTTCTTGCTCACACTGAAATTAAAGAAGTTTTGTTGACCACAGGTGATGAGGTTTTGGTAGAAAACTCTCCCACAGATTATTTCTGGGGCTGTGGTAGCGACCATACAGGTCACAATCATCTCGGTAAAATTCTCATGAGTGTACGTGAAGAAATTCGCAAATTAATGTCTCTAGCAGTAATTTAGGCTGAGGGCTGGGGATGAGGGGGATGAGGGGGATGAGGGAGATGAGGGAGTGAGCGAGAAAGATAATTACCCAGTCCCCAGTCCCCAGTCCCCAGTCCTCAGTCCCCAGTCCTCAGTCCCCAGTCCCCAGTCCCCAGTTTCAAAACTTAAACATTGGCTGAGCAATTACTAAATTCAATTTGAAGTTTGTTGTAAATTACAGTAGCAAAACAAATAAAATATTGAGAAACAATGCATCCACAGAAATTAAATAAAAATCATTTTAAAAGTAAAGTTTAGTTGCAAAAAAATCCCCTTTCATCCACAGATGATAATCTAATAAATGAAGCTACTAAAGCTTCCCTGGCAGATACAACAGCTGCATGGAAAATCTAATATGAGGTAAAGACGCTGTTTAATTTAAATCTGTCTCGCCAAAACACAGCAACACCCAACGCGAAAACTGATATTTCCTTAAATGTTGAAAATTAGGGGGCGCTGTCACTAGTTTTCATTACTTGTTTAAAAGAGTGGTGAGAGGTAGTACATCCCTGGCTAGGATAAGCAAGGAAAGGAAATGAACTCAGCGAGTAGATGTTTGGGTGTTGTTGCTTTAGATAACTAGGTGTAAGCTTATACAAAGTTGAATAACAAGAGACAGTTAAAATAGCGCCTTATGTCAATTATTGCGCTCAGAGCATGGTATCTTCAGGATTATGAGCCGATTCCAGAATTGGAAAAACGCCCACCAGACATTCGTTTAAGTAAAAAAAGCCTGCTGAAGTCAGCATTGCGAGCAGACTTTCTAGAAGATAGTGACGAAGTTAAGCAATCAACTTGGTTTGGGCGTTATCTAGAAGGAGAGAGTATTGAATTTTATATTGAGGGTAGTGGTGCTTATTGCGTAGCTAACATTGACTTGATTAGTCATGAGATATATTTCACTAAGCAAGCGGTGTTATCTCAGTTAGAGCCAACAATTTTTTTATGCTACCAAACTGAGTATGTCGCAGCGAGTGATGTTTTGAGAGAAGAATTGCAGAAAAGTTTGACAACTTTAAACCTGCGATCGCGTTTTCCTCTATCCTTAATAGAGTCTTATCGTCCTAGCGATGCTCCTCTGCGGCTGAACCGTACCCTCATGCGAAAAATCCGTAAGAGTTTGTTATTTATCGCCGACACCACACCCATTGCTAGCATAGATAGGAAAGAAAGCCCCCTATTGATTCCCAGTCCCAATGTTTGTGTTGAAATTGGCTACGCTATTCAAAGTAAGCGCTCTGAACAGATTTTACTAGCCCAAATGCAACGTGCAGACTTAGAGGGACAAATTACCTTTGACTTACAAATACAGCAACTTTTGCAATTTCAAAACGGTAAAGAACTCAATAAAATACTGACAACAGCCATTGAAATGCAACTTGCCCGTTTTAAATTGTTTTAAGAGCAAAGCCAAAAGACATAGTTGAAGTAGTTTAAACAAGTCTTAACCCTACGCCTAAGCAAGCTAGCAAGAGCATCTGCGACAGGAGAAGCATTACAAATTACAAAATTATTTTGTCAGTAAGTGGATACAAATAAACATAACCATATGATGTTTACTAAAAATTAACCCCAACTAAGTAATCACAAAGATTCGGGATGATTTTTACTGCGATCGCAATAATACATAATATTGTTATCTATCAGAATGTTCTCCTTTGAGTAAGTCATCTATGCAACCGACAAGTGCTATTTTTACTAAAACTTGGGCAGTGTCAAAGTTTTTCATAGTTTTATGTTAACGGTCAATAGTCCAAAGTTAAAAACCTTGATTTTAACCATTCGCTTTTGAATTTTGACCACCCTCGTAATTGTTGAAACAGTTTTTTAAGATTTTATTAAGTAACAGTATATACTTTTAACATAATGTTGAATATAATGCTACAATCTCCCAAGTGTTAATTGATGCATAAATTAAAAAGAACTTAATTATTACAATCTAAATTGAGTAACAAAAATAGCAGACCTCATTGAACTTAGGAATAAGTTCGATAAATTCTGGCTGTCTTTACAGAATTTACAAATAGCTCATGCACATTCTGATTTATTCCTATAACTATCATCCAGAGCCAATTGGTATTGCTCCTTTGATGACTGAACTAGCAGAAGGACTAGTGCAAAGAGGTCATCAAGTGCGGGTGATTACAGGAATGCCTAACTATCCTCAGCGCCAGATTTACGATGAATATCGGGGTAAATGGTATTGTAACGAACAGAAAAACGGTGTTACCATCCAGCGTAGTTATCTGAGGATTAAATCTAAACCCAACCTCTTAGACAGATTGCTGCTAGAGTTGAGCTTTGTTTTCACAAGCTTGCCCCAAGCTCTCAAAGGTGAACGACCTGATGTGATCATTTTAACAATTCCACCTTTGTTAATTACGATGCCTGCAACCATAATTGGCTGGTTTTACAACTGTCCAGTAGTGCTGAATGTGCAAGACATCTTACCAGAAGCTGCCGTGCGAGTCGGTTTGCTCAAAAATAAATGGATGATTCGATCACTTGCAGCTCTAGAAAAATTTGCGTATCGAACTGCTCACACTATTAGTGTAATTGCCGATGGCTTTAGCGATAACTTAATCAATAAAGGTGTACCCCCTAAGAAAATTGTTTGTATTCCCAATTGGGTAAATATAAATTTCATTCGTCCCTTACAGCAAGAAAATAATCCTTGGAAATCAATTCACCAACTAGATGGCAAATTTGTAGTACTATATTCTGGCAACATTGCTCTGACACAAGGTTTAGAGACAGTCATAGAGGCAGCAGTTTGCTTACGTCAGATTCAAAAAATTGTCTTTGTGATTGTTGGTGAATCCAAAGCTTTGCAAAGATTACAGCAATATTGTTTATTAAACGGGGCTGACAATGTATTGCTGCTACCATTACAACCGCGAGAACAACTACCCCAGATGTTTGCAGCAGCTGATGTTGGGTTAATTGTGCAAAAACGTAATGTGATTTCTTTTAATATGCCTTCTAAAATACCATTGTTGTTGGCAAGTGGTCGTCCAATTGTAGGTTCAGTTCCTGCCTCTGGGACTGCTGCCAAAGCTATCAAACTTAGTGGTGGGGGTATAGTTGTTGAACCAGAATCACCAACAGCTTTAGCAGATGCTGTAGAAGCTTTATATAGTAATCCTAATTTAGGAGCAAAGTTAGGTAATATCGGTAGGCAATTTGCTGTAGAAAACTATTCTTTAGAACAAGCACTCGATAAGTATGAAGAGCTATTTTCTGATGTCGTAGCCAACCAAGCATCAGATTTAAATATCCTGTCAAAATTGAATTCTAATTTTTTTGGATGAAAGTTTCCATACATAAATACAGAAACTTGAAGTTGAGAAATCTAGCAACTTAGTAGAGAGTTGCTGTAAGTCATATTCTATACTCAGTAGCCAAGAAGTTGCCCAACGTGGCAAAGAACCCCACCACAAGAGTATCCCTGCCAAAGTTGAGACAGAAGAGAATCTTGGCAAAATTGTCTCAATTAAAGCAATGGGATATCTTTTACCAAAGTGGATAGGAAGTTTTCGTGATCTGCCGTTAGTGAGTATAATTCTCGTACTATATACCAATCTTCTCTACAATGTAGTTATAATGCAAGCAAGTACTTACATATATCTCAGTAAGTACTTGCTAGACTGTTAAAAACATTCACTTAAATTCATGTCTTAACTAAAAATACTGGGTTGCCATTTCCCTACCACATCCGATGAATCCATGCATGGAAAACTTAAAAGAAAAATGGCTAAAAGACTCTTCAGATAATGGTTTTCCATCTGATTCTGATGTGGATTACCAAAATTGAAAATTATAAAAGAGAAAACGAAGATGCCTCATCCTGAGTTTCCTGAGTCCTCGGCTCCCCCTGAAACAGAACAGCCTGATGTGAATGATTATAATCAGGCTCAACAACAAAGTTCACTCCCACAGCCGGGAAAACTGTCTAAGCCAGGTAAAAAGCAACGTTGGTCTCTAATCGTGGGAATCATTCTCTTGATTACAGGTCTTGGTTTGGGTTGGCGCTGGTGGCAAACTAGCAGAGCTAGTGATGCACCTACAAATGGGGCAATTAAACCTATGGGAGTTCCCGTTAAGTTGGCAACTGTCAAAAGTGGAACCATACAGGACGCTTCGCAGTTTGTTGGCACATTAGAAGCACCCCGCTCAGTAGAATTAAAGCCAGAGGTGGAAGGGCGAATTACCCAGATTTTCATTAAAGAGGGTACTCGCGTTAAACAAGGGCAAGTGGTTATTCAGATACAGAGTGACGATGCCCAAGCTCAACTACTAAGAGCTAAAGGAGAACTAGAACAAGCTCGTGCGCGTCTTGCCGAACTCAAAGCAGGTACTCGTCAAGAGCAAATTGCCCAAGCTAAAGCTACTTTAGCCCAAGCCCAAGCTCGCTTGAAAGATGCTCAAGCCGGAGCGCAACCAGAAGAAATTGCTCAAGCAGAAGCGCAAATCAATTCAGCGAAATCTGATGTGGAATTAGCACAGTCACGAGCCAAGCGATACGAACAATTAAGAAAAGACGGTGCTGTTTCTCAGGATGCCTTAGAAGGATTTATTAGAGAACAGCGTAGTGCTGAAGCTGCATTAGTTGCCGCCCAGAAACGCTTAGAGCAACTGCGTCAGAGCAGAACCTCTGATATTAGTGAGTTAACCGCAGCTTTAGAACAACAAAAACAAAATTTAAAACAACTAGAGAACGGCCCGCGTCCAGAAGAGATTGCTCAAGCCCGTTCTCAAGTAACTCAAGCAGCAGCTCAAGTTAGAACAGCAGAAGTTCAACTCCAATATACAAAAGTTCTAGCTCCTTTTACGGGTATCGTTGGTGATATTCCTGTCAAGGTAGGCGAGTTTGTCGACAAAGGAGATAAACTCACCACACTTACTAGAAACGATGCTTTGGAATTAAATTTCTCAGTTCCACAACAAGAAGCTAAACGCTTACGCTTAGGATTACCAGTACAAATGGTAGATGCTCAAGGCAAACCCACAGCAACAGGTAAAGTAAGTTTTATTGCTCCAAATATTAGTTCAGATACGCAAACTATTTTAGCTAAAGCTACCTTTGCTAATTCTGGGAGTCAACTGCTTGACCTGCAAAGAGTAAATACTAAAGTCATTTGGGATAAACGTCCAGGAATTCTAATTCCAGTCACAGCAGTATCTCGCTTGGGTGGGGAAACTTTTGTCTTTGTAGCTCAAGCAGCAGAAAATCCCAAGCCAGACACACCACCACTAGTTGCTCTACAAAAACCCATCAAGTTAGGAGCTATTGAAGGGAATAATTATCAGGTTCTTACAGGATTGAAAGCTGGTGAAAAAATAGTAGTTTCTGGCATTCTCAATCTTACTAATGGCGTTCCCATAACTCCTGCGCCTGAAAACAAGGAGTAGGGAGTGGCTCTTATGGGTAGGTTTTTTAGATTTCGCGTTTTGGTTGACGCAAAGACGGGGAGACGCGGTGAGACAGCGAGTAAAGGAGGGTTTCCCTCCGCAGGCGACTGCGTTAGCGCAGCGTTAGCGAGCTTGCGAGCGTCACCCGAAGGGAGACGCAAAGAAAGATTTCGGAACGAAAAAATAGGTTTTTTCAGACTGAATATGAAAAACCTACCCTTGAAAGGTAGGGAGTGGGGGGATGTGGTTCGACTTTGCGGTAGTTGAATGAATCTCGACTTCGCTCGATTACCGCGTAGCCGAAACTCACCAACCGGGAGATGAGGAGAAGGGTATGCTCAGCGACTGAGGGTGAGGGAGTGAGGGAGAACTTTTCTCTGTGTCCCTGCCTCCTCTTCCCCGTTGCCAATTACGAATTACGAATTACGAATTACAAAAACCATGTTTGTTGATTTTTTTATCAAGCGACCGGTTTTCACTTCGGTCTGTGCTGTGATTATTCTGTTATTAGGAATAATCAGTATTCCCACATTACCAATCGCTCGCTTTCCTGATATTTCTCCTACACAAATTAGTGTTACTGCTAACTACAGTGGTGCTAGTGCTGAAGTTGTGGAAAGCGGGGTGACCAATATCCTCGAAAGACAAATCAATGGGGTTGAAGGTCTAAAATATCTCACTTCTAGTAGCAGTAACGACGGTAGTAGTAGCATTACAGCTACCTTTGATTCATCACGAGATAAAGATATTGCTGCTGTTGATATCCAAAATCGGGTTTCTGTTGCTGAACCTCAATTACCAGAAACTGTACAGCGCACAGGAGTTAAAGTTACTAAGCAATCCAGTAACATTCTCTTAGCAATTGGTTTGTTTTCTAAAAATAATCAATACAACAATACCTTTTTAAGCAACTACGCCGACCTTTATTTAGCAGATGCCCTAAAGAGAGTTAAAGGCGTTGGCGATGTGCGAATTTTTGGTGAACGCCGCTACGCCATGCGTCTGTGGTTAGACCCCAACCGACTCGCCAGTCGCGGCTTGACGACTGAAGATGTTACCAGTGCGCTTGCTGAACAAAACTTGCAAATTGGTGCTGGGAGAATTGGGCAAGAACCAGCCCCTAAAGGACAAAGATATCAAATTGATGTGCGTGCTGCCAGCCGACTGACAGAAGTATCGGAATTTGAAAATATTGTTCTGAAAACAGACAATAATGGTACATTAGTCAAGCTAAAAGATGTTGGTAGAGCTGAACTAGGTGCAGAAAATTACAACTCATTTCTGCGGTTTCGTGGTAATGAAGCTGTAGGATTAGGTATCTATCAAAGTCCTGGGAGTAATGCTTTAGATGTAGCTAAAGGAGTCAAAGCAGAAATCAAGCGATTGGCCCAAAGTTTTCCACCTGGTTTAGAACAGATAGTAGCTTTTGACACAACCACCTTCGTGCAAGAGTCTTTAGCAGAAGTTGTGAAGACATTAATCGAAGCAGTAATATTAGTTGTAATTGTCATTTTTGTCTTTTTGCAAGACTGGCGTACCACCTTAATTCCGGCGTTGACTATTCCCCTAGCTCTAGTGGGTACGTTTGCCTTTGTGAAGGTCTTTAACTTTTCGATCAATAGTTTGACCTTGTTTGGTTTGACTTTAGCATCTGGGATGGTGGTTGATGATGCGATCGTTGTAGTTGAGCAAATTAGCCGTTTTATTCAGGATAAAGGGATTAATCCCCGCCGCGCCGCCAGCGAATCAATGGCGGAACTTTTTGGTGCAGTAATTGCTACTTCCTTGGTATTGATGGCGGTGTTTGTGCCGGTGGCATTTTTTCCTGGAACTACAGGGGCACTTTATCGGCAGTTTGCGTTAACCATTGCCTTCTCCATTGCCATTTCGACATTTTTGGCTTTAACCTTGACACCTTCGTTGTGTGCGCTGTTACTGCGTCAAGGACAAAAACCTACAGGTTGGATTGGTTGGATTTTTGACCAAATAAATCGCTTTTTAGACTGGGTAAATCTAGGATATCAGCGATCGCTCACCTTTCTCATACGCATCAAAAGTATAGTTATCGGTCTATTTATCGTCTCCTTGGGAATGACTGCTTGGCTTTACACCACCGTCCCCACAGCATTTCTCCCAGAAGAAGATCAAGGTTATTTCCTCACAGTCATTCAAGGGCCACAAGGAGTTTCGCTACAATATACCAGCGACGTGATGGCTAAGGTAGAAAAAGAAATTCTCCAAATCCCAGAAGTAGGGGGAACCTTTGCTGTGGGGGGCTTTGGTTTTGGTGGTAGCACAGCTAATAGCGGTATCATCTTTACAAATTTAAAATCTTGGGGCGATCGCCCGCAAGCCAATCAATCAGTACAGGCAATTTTGGGTAAATTGCAAGGAAAGTTATCAACCATCCCAGAAGCGAGGATTTTCCCAGTCAATCCTCCAGCCATTCAAGGGTTAGGTAACTTTGGCGGCTTTGTCTTTCAACTGCAAGACCGCAGAGGTAACAGCGGCTTAGATGATTTGGTGCAAACAATGGGACAACTACTAGGTCGCGCCAATCAAACACCAGGACTACAAGCTGTATTTAGCACCTTTGCCGCCAATACACCACAACTATTGGTAGAAGTAGACCGTAACAAAGCCAAGGCATTGCAAGTTTCTGTAGACGATATCTTCACTACCTTACAAACTGCTTTGGGGTCGCAATACGTTAATGATTTCAATCTCCAGCAGCGCAACTATCGAGTATACGTGCAAGCCGATGAACAATTTCGTTCTAATCCTCAAGATATTGGTCAAATGTACGTGCGTTCCCAACAAAATCAAATGATTCCTTTGAGTAATTTAGTTAAAGTTACTCCCACTACCGGGGCGCAAACAATTAACCACTATAACTTGTTCCGCTCAATCGAAATCAATGGTGCTGCTGCTCCTGGTTTTAGTTCTGGAGATGCGATTACAAAAATGGAACAAATAGCTCAAGCAGTTTTACCACCAGGTTATGGTTATGAATGGTCAGGAACTGCATTAGAAGAATTAGAATCTGGAGGGTTAGCACCACTCATTTTTGGATTAGGATTGGTGTTTGTATTTTTGGTACTGGCTGCTCAGTATGAAAATTATATAGACCCAATTATTATTCTGTTGTCAGTTCCCTTAGCTATTTTTGGGGCACTTGTAGCGCAATCAATGCGGGGCTTTGCTAATGATGTTTACTGTCAAATTGGTTTAGTAATGTTAATTGGTTTGGCGAGTAAGAATGCGATTTTGATTGTAGAATTTGCCAATCAATTAAGAGAGCGAGGACTTTCAATTACCAAAGCAGTAATTGAGGCTTCACAAGAACGTTTACGCCCTATTTTAATGACTGCGTTTTCTACGCTTCTGGGTATTTTCCCCTTAGCTGTGGCTACAGGTGCCGGTGCGGGAAGTCGCCAATCTTTGGGAACAGCAGTATTTGGTGGTATGTTCATCGCTACTTTTTTGAGTTTGTTTATAGTGCCAATCTTGTATATTGTCATTAAGACATTTACTGAGCGATTTATGAAACCAAATCAGCATCAAACATTGGCAGCACAGACAGATTCTTTAAATGGCAAAAATACCGCCCAATCCTTAGAAACAGACGAGCGATCGCGTCAATTTTGATTCTCAGATAACCTCTGTAGAGATGCTGCAAATAGGGCATCTCTACATCTGATTTTTTCAAGGGGTAAAAGTTACAAAAATTCAATGTTTTTTCAGCTTTAACGTTGCTTGTAAGTGGAAACGTAAAATATTAGGTGTTGCTCCCAAAGAAGGATGGTTTATCTTAACAAACTTAGAGACTCTTGAATTGGCGATCGCAGCCTACAAAAAAGATTCGATATTAGACTTCTTGCAAAAATACTTGAACCGTCAGAGACTCAAGTCTCTGCCTAATAGCAAAAGTCCGTTGAAACGGACTAAAAATACTGTTGTTAGTCGGTTTCAAGCGACTTGAGTTATCAGCCAGAAAATTTATTTTCTAGCGAGTATCCGACTTTTGCAAGAGGTCTATTGAAGAGATTATGAGCGAAGTCAAAACCCAAAGAAGTAGACATTATCGAGAATATTTAATTGAATCTTTAAAAAACCCAGAACGTACTGCTGGTTATATTAGCGTCATGTTGGAATTGGATGAAGAAGGATATGATGCAAATTTATTGCAATTGACATTAGAAGAAGTTGTAGAAGCAAGAAAACAATTAGGTGATTTTTCAGAGGTTAGACAACAGCATTTTGAAAAGTTGGATAAAATGCTTCTAGAAACTGGTGGTCAGGAAATTTTGGCTTTAATTGAGTTTTTAGATGCTTTAGGCTACAGGATTGGGATTGTAGAGAAAGAATAATAAAGATATTTATAGGTTATTGTCTTCACTTTTTTCTAGCAACCTATCAACTTTATTCTCAATTGTATTCAGCTTTCTCAAAATGGTAGGACGGTCATTGTCTAGGGATGCCAACAGGTTGGTAATACCCTCTTGAACAGTAGTTAACCTGGTAACAATATCTTCTAGTCGTGCAAAACCTGACTTACGAACATGCTCTTGTCCCCTCGCCCTTTCGGGTCTAGGTTCGTTCCGTTCCTTCGATTATTTTGATGGTTTAGGGTAGTCCAATTTGCCTATCCCCTCCTCGGAGTTTGCTGCTATCTTCCGCATAATGCAGCGAGAATATAAGGGATGTAGTCTAGGCTGTTGACTTTGTTGGTTTTTAGGCGATTTTGCGGAAAATTATTCGTGTTCTTTTTTGTTTGTGGAAAAACGGCTGGAACAGCCGTTTTTCCACAAAAATAGTCAACACACTTTCTGCATGAACCCTTATGGGCAAAAGAGTACAAAGTTTACAGCCTAGCTTCAGCCTCCATAATTCCGAGTATGGTCACTGTGGGCAGATTGGGAGTCACGTCGCTCCTGACGGGTGAGGTTTGCCGTTTTGGCTCACTCACATCTACTGAACAGTTAGGGTTTTCTAGGTTACTCACCCCTCTAGCTTATAGCTTGCCTCCATAGGTCAATACTTTTATGCTAGTAACGAATCGCACCCGTATAATAAATAGTTAGGCTGCTTATTCCTCACTTGAGATAGTACAAAAATCAGTTAGTTCATATTCAGAATGAGGTCAAGACGGGATTGCTAGACAAACTATAAAAGCAAAAAGCAATTGTGAAATTTCCTGCAATAGAATTCGTTGATAATCGCGATCGCGATCATTCACTTCCTAGTCCAATCATTCTCTCTAGTGCGTCGGCAAATTGGAAAGAACTACAGTTAAGTTATTCGCGTCAGCCTGCATTGTACATTCCCGCGCATACCTCGTCGCACCACACCCTCTGTATCAATACTGGCGAACCCATCAGAGCAGAACGGACTGTCGATGGGCAAGTTCAGACCATTGATGCCCTGCCGACTGGAGACATCGGCTTATACCCTGCTAATTTACGCCAATCATTTCAGTCGTATCAAGAAGCAGAAGCCATACATCTCTTCTTAGTTCCCAACTTACTTCACCGTACTGCAACAGAGCTTGGTCTTAAAGATGGGATTGTCCTAGAACCCAAATTATCTTCTGGAGTTGATCCCTTAATCCAGCAAATTGCGATCGCCCTCAAAACCTCGCTAGAAATTGATGGAACCACGACCCACCTCTACGCTGATGCAATGGCAAATGCGCTATCTGTCCATCTGCTTACCCGTTACTCCACTCACAAAAGTACGGTGAAGTGTCCTCAAGGCGGACTTTCTCAACAACAACTCAAGCAAGTCCTAGATCACATCCAGGATGCGCTCGATCAAGAAGTCAGCCTCGCTGAACTTGCCAACTTGGTTCAGTTGAGTCCTTATCACTTTTCCCGACTCTTCAAACAGTCCCTTGGGATTTCGCCCCACCAATACCATATTCGCTGTCGCATCGATCGTGCCAAACAACTCCTACTGAATCGCGGGATGCCCCTATCGGAAATCGCAATATCCGTTGGCTTTTCCAGTCAAGGACATCTAAATTATCATTTCAAACGTTGTGTAGGAGTCACACCGATGATATTTCTACGCGAAAAATAGCAAGAACTTGGAATGCGATCGCAAGAATCTAGAATACAAAAATTTTGCTTTAGATAAGACTAAATACGGTAACACCTACATAAATCTACGTAGAAATTACCTGCAAGGGTACTGCGTAAGTTGCGATCGTCCTCGCAAAATCAGATTTAGATGGGCAAACTTCTTGATCTATCAATCAGTTGATTGCCCTCTCGTAGGTTGGGTTAGGTCGAGCATTCGTTCACAATGATCTGGTCATCTTTGACACCCTGCAAAACTCAACATCCACGACACGCAAGGACGATCTACTGCGAGAGGAGTGATCGCGATAGAGAAAATAGCTTGTAAGCGTGGATTTTTAATCAACTCTAAGTGGAAATTACTGGAGGATACAATCATGCCGACACTGCGCATTCTGTACATAGAATGTATAACAACAGGTACAGGTGTTTTCTGGAAAGAGAATGATGCAGCGTTCTCGAAACTTTTAAATGACATCTTGGGCGCACAGAACAGGCTGCTAGGAACGGCTGGAGCGTTAACAGGATTGACTCCTCTTAGTGTGCTAAAAGATGCAATAAACGCGGCGGGAGACGTATGGAAGCAGGTAACCGATCTGATTGACCGTCTTGGCCTTGATGGCTCAGATGATTTCTATATTAGTCTTTCTGACCAGGAAAGACAGCAAAAGATATGGCCTGCTGGCGACTATTTTGCATTTGGTGATAAAAACCGTCGAGCCACCCCTGATCTACGAATTCCATACGATACGACGAAAACAGTCTATTTTTGGGAAAGAGATTCTGGAAGTGACGATGATATACTTGGTAGCTTCTCTGTGATTAGCCCTGAGCTTGCAGGGAGAAAAGGTGAAGCTGACGCTGCTACAGGTATATTTGTAGGAAGCAAAAAGGAAAATTCCTTGTATTACGTCGTATTTTCGGGCGGTATCGCCCTAAACAGCGATGGAAAACCGTCCCCATTAGGAACATCCGCTGCTGCTCTTTCAAAACCTCCGGTTACGGGTTGGGAACCGTTGGGAGGATTTCTGAATTCGGGACCTGACGTTTGTTCGTGGTCATCCGGACGACTGGATGTCTTTGCTCGTGGTGGTGACAATGCACTATGGCACAAATGGTTCGATGGTGGTTGGTCAGACTGGGAATCTTTAGGTGGAATCTTAACCTCAGATCCAAGTGCTGTCTCTTGGGCTAATGGTCGGATTGATGTTTTCGCTCGTGGCGCAGACAACGCGCTATGGCACAAATGGTTCGATGGTGATTGGTTTGAGTGGGAATCTTTGGGGGGTGAACTAACCTTTGGACCTGATGTTTGCTCAGCCCGTTCAGGACACCTGGATGTTTACGTGCGGGGCAGTGACAACGCGCTGTGGCATCGATACTTTGATGAACACGGCTGGTCTGAGTGGGAACCTCTAGGTGGAATTCTCACCTCAGATCCAACGGCTGTGTCATGGGGAAATAATCGAATCGATGTTTTTGCACGAGGTGGAGACAACGCACTATGGCACAGGTGGTTCGATGGTGCTTGGTCTAATTGGGAATCTTTGGGCGGCAGTCTGAGTTCTAGTCCTGACGTTTGCTCAGCCCGTCCAGGACATCTGGATGTTTACGTGCGGGGTGAAGACAACGCGCTGTGGCACAGATATTTTGACGAACATGGCTGGTCTAATTGGGAATCTCTGGGTGGTTTTCTCACATCAGATCCAACCGCAGTTTCTTGGAGCAATAACAGAATTGATGTCTTTGTAAGGGGCGGTGATTTTGCGCTCTACCACAAATGGTTTGATGGTAGTTGGAAGCCATAGATTAACCCATATCGTCTTTGAAGCAAGTGAGCGCAGTCTAACAAATTGATGGAGCCGACCGTCGATAGATTACGTGTTGAGTGTTCTAGATTATGTGCGGCGGCTCATCTCAATTGTTAGCCTGCTTCGTTTGTAGGCTGTGGTAGCTTTAAGTCGATCTGTCTACGTTTGGCGAAGCTATCTCCTTTATGAAGAATGTTTAAGTCATCTCATTGAATCTTAAGTCTTTGCTAGTTCACTTAAGCCAGAAATCAGATATAATTTGCCTTCTGATTGCATTTCAGCAATGTGAGGTATTTAGCAGGCAACTTAGTCTTAAAGTGTAACCGATGCAAGGTAGCTTATTTTTATTGAACAAGTTGAGAGAAAGGTTTTTGACGCAAAAACTGAGTAAGTTTGACATACCAATTTCTCAAAACGTCTTAGATATCGAAGATAAAACTCGTTCAAATATATTTACATGGCGTGGACAGTTTTCACCTCAGTTAATTGAAAGCTTATTGTTTACTTACTGTCCGAGGAATGCAACTGTTCTTGATCCTTTTGTAGGTAGTGGCACTGTTCTGTATGAAGCGGCATGTTTCGGTCTTCAAGCTTTTGGATACGAAGTGAATCCAGCAGCATGGATTCTTAGTAAAATATACGGATTTGCCAATCTTGAAAGCAGTAAACGTGCAGAGAGTCTCAATTTAGTACGAGATAAACTGGAAAGCTATTTCCCAAGGCAAATTCTCTTTAATGCGAGTTTGCCTAAAGAGGTTGAATTAGCCAGCTTTCAGCAAACTCTCTCAAACATTTACGATCACGCAAGTAGCAATGAGAAGGCAATTATAGATGCATCAGTGATATTGCTTGATTTGGCGAATAATTCCCTTACTGTGGATCGCATTCACCATACCTTTACTTCTCTTTGCCGAGTCATCGATAATCTGCCATATTCTGATTTACCAGTTACTACCTCACTTTGCGATGCACGTAGTCTACCTCTTGCGGAAGAAACTATAGACTTCGTTGTTACATCTCCTCCATATATTAATGTTTTTAACTACCACCAAAATTACAGACGTTCAGCAGAGACACTAGGTTGGGACTTACTCAAAATAGCTAAATCCGAAATAGGCTCAAACAGAGCGAACCGCGCCAATCGATTTTTTACAGTAATTCAATACTGTCTAGATATGGCTCTTGTTCTAAAAGAGATGCATCGTGTTTGCAAATCTAACTCTCGTTTGATTTTTGTAGTGGGGTATGAATCTAATGTCTTAGGCGTGCCATTCTGCAATTCAGAAATTATCTCCAATATTTCAAGAAGATCAGGTGCTTTTGAATTAGTAACGACTCAAAAGCGCACCTTCAAAAATAAATTTGGGAAAAATATTCGCGAGGATATTTTGCATCTCGTTAAAAGAGATATTGAGATGTCAACGTCAAACTGGGATGAAATTGCGAGGAGTGTCGCTCATGAGATTCTGATTTGTGGCTTAGCAGTTGTCCCTGATGGAAATAAGCACAGTCTCATTGATGCGATTGAGAAAGTACCAAAATTAGGTAAATCTCCTATTCTCACTAGTTAGTTAGCTAATTCTCATCATGATATCAGTCAACTAACTACTTCTCACTCAGCAGTTTACGATTCAACAAAGAATAATAAACCAATGCCTCAGTTACCAACACCTCACTACGACAAGCTTTTAGCCTGTTTAAGTAACTCTAGACTCCCTGCTGCTGACAGAGATGCAGTGGAAGAAGCACAGAAAAAATATCAACAATGGATTCGGGAACTTGAATCTGTAGAAAGTGGACAACCTGATACCGTAGAAAGATTGGTTGAAGCAACTAACCGTTACAAGAGATTTATCGAACTTGATTTGATCTTCGACAGCCCAGACAACTTTCTGTATCGTCAGAAAGGTCAACTTAAACTTGATAATACGATTTTAGAAGAGTTCTTGCCTCAACTGGTATATAGAAGTTTAAGGGGAATCGATGATTCGTTTAAAATTGGTACTAAAAGCACTTTTTCAGGCTTAAGTTTCCTTTCTTCTCTCGGTAATCCGGGTCAAGGGGGTGAACCAACTTTGAGAACGAAAAACCAAGACTTTGTATTAGGAAAGAAGCTATATCTAAAAGCTGCTTTTAATAGTGATTTTACAGGTTCTAAAGTTGTTGAATCTCATCTTGGCTACATTTGTGCTGAGTGTAAAACCAATCTGGATAAAACGATGTTCCAAGAGGCTGTAGCTACCAGCAGAGATCTTAAGATAGCTGTCCCTAGCTCGCTCTATTTTTTGGTGTGTGAGTTTTTAGATATGACTCCAGTATCAATTACCTCAACACAGATTGATGATGTATTGATTGTCAGAAAATCTAGGCGTATGTCTGCAAATATTCGACAAGAATACAGAACGCCAGAATCCAGGAGAGAGTACCGACAGGAATATGCTGATTTTATTGATGCTTCAAAATATTACCCTGACGTTTTTCAAAGGATGATTGATAAAATCCAGACTTTGGTGAATGATACTGCTCCTAGAGTTGATCAGGTGTTAAAGCGCGGTCATTTTTAGGTTGTGAGGTATTCCGTTCCCAATTAGCTAAGATCGAAAGCGCAGGCTAACAAAACAGTGGAGCGGACGGTACAGAGTCTTTGCGCTTCGTCTAGGTCATATCTGCCGCCGCTCACTTTAGCCGTTAGCCTGCTTCGCTTTTGGTTAGGGCAGTACACTAAGGGTAGTAAGCTGTTCCACATAATAATTTGCATAATTAGGGCAGGCAAGATGCCCACCCCACAAGAGTTTTATTTAATTTGATTATGTAATTTAGATGTTTTTTAGCTTAGTCAGTATCAAAAACTTAAAGAATGCCAAGAGAAGACGGAAAAAAACTTGAGAAGCTTGTCGCTGAGATTGAGAGAATTGTGGCAAAAGCCGGAAAAACCGTAGAGGTTAACAAACGATTCTACTCCGCAATCAACAACCAATTTTATTAGATGACTTGGATGCTTTAATTCCTGTACCAGATTTGGCATCCGAGTTACGGCTAACAGTCAGGGAGTTATTTGGTTGGTTGTTAGCGTGAGTTAATAAATTTAGCAGGCACTAAGCAAGATTTAATTCGTCACAATTAACTAGTTTCGTGGGTTTAAGTCCCCCAGTTCTATAATCGACAAGTTTTGTGTTGGGGTCTGTCTTACAAAGTTGAGGCAGTGTGATCTTGGGGAGCCACTGCGTTGGACGGGTTTCCCGGATTGAAGCAAGTGGCGTGGTTTCCCCCATGAACAACTGCCGTCAGTGAGGAGGAAACCCAAAGAGTGACTTTGCGCTAAATCCTCATTACAAAACTTAATTACGTTAGCGTTAGCGTTAGCGAAGCGGTAGCGAGGTACGAGCGTCAGCGGTAGCGACACAGGAGCGTCGCGTCATTACGAATTACGAATTACGAATTACGAATTACGAATTACGAATTATTTAATAGCTAGTGTAGAGGGAAATGTGAAAAGAGCAATTATTACTAGAGCGTTCGTGGCATCAATCGGTTTTTTAGCTTTATTTGCCCCAAGTCAAGTATCAGCTCAACTCATACCGCAACCTTGGGTTTCTGTTGGCGGTAAAGATGGTGATGTCACTTATTCTGTGGGAGCTAGAGCTTTCGATTTAGGGGTAGAGTTGGGAAATGGGCCTGATGGCGCTACTGGAGTAGATGTTTTAAAGTTTTTAAGTTTGCCTGTGATTTCACCCTATGTCGGCGTTGGATATTATTCGGAAGATAAGGGGGTTGCGGTTTCTGGTGGTGTTCAAGTAGGGGCGAGTGATAATGTTTTTGTGGGCGCTGGTTATAATTCTGTACGCGGGTTTAATGGGCAGGTGGGGATTAGATTTTAGCTGATATCGGGCTTTTTGTATAAATATTTTTTTAACCGGGCTACGCCCCGCTTTGTTAACACGCAGAGGCGCAGCGAAAAGTTCTGTTCGCGTAGCGTCTCCGTCAGGAGAAGGAGGGTTTCCCTCCGTAGGAAACTTTTCAAGACAGAGGCGCAGAGAAGAACGCAAAAATTGGTTTTTACTTTTGTTAGTTTTTTTGCCCTACAGCTTCACACCAAGTCTGGGCAAACCATCCATCGGGGTGCTGGCTCCATTCTCGTAAGGCGCGGCTCATTGCTGTTATTGATTGTTCATCAGTCCAACCTTTCTGCACTGCTTGATATATTTTTGCAGAAGTCTCGATTATTTGCGCTAGATATTCGGTGGCGGAATTCAGGGGTTCATAACACTGATATGAAGCTGAGGTTTTGATGTTGGTAAATTTAGCTTTTCGTAATAATGCGCCTAATTCTCTGCCTATGTCAGGATTACCACCATTCTGCTGTTGGAGCCATTTAGAATAAGCAAATGCCTTATCCAATTCTGGTGTGGTTGGTGTTATTAGAAACACGCCCCAGTCAGGACTACGAAGACCAATTATCGCTCCTGGTTTCAGCACTCGCCATAGTTCTTGTAATGCTTTTGCTGGTTGTTGAAGATGCTCGAATAATGCATGGGAAAAGATAGCGTCAAACGAGTTATCTGGGAAGGGTAGAGCATAAATATTCGCCTCCAGAAAATTAGCATTGCTGATACCTTGAGTTACAGCACTCTCAGCAGCTATACGAATTTGAGAAGCTTCTCTGTCAATACCTGTAACTGTGCCTGGAGCTAGAGCTTTTGCAAAACCTAGTGTGATTGTAGCGGGGCCGCAGCCGCAATCTAGCAATTTCATACCTGGATGCAGGTAAGGCTGAAAAAATGCAGCATGGCTATCTACGGTTCGCTGGGCCATGAAATTAATTGCATTGCTGGAATAGCCTGGAGTGTAATTTTCTGACACAGTTCTAACTCCTGTTGATATTTATGTATGAGTATCATATGCAGCCATTTTTGAGATGTCCAATATATATTTATGCATATTTGAGATTTATAAAATATCAAAACTATGGAACTGCGACATCTGCGCTACTTTATCGCTGTGGCTGAAGAACTGCACTTCAGTAAAGCCGCAGAGCGATTACACATTGCTCAACCGCCCTTAAGCCAGCAAATTCAGCAACTGGAAGCAGAACTTGGGGTTGAGTTATTCCACCGCAAAACTAAGCGACAGGTGCAGTTAACAGAAGCTGGGAGAGTATTTTTGCAAGAGGTTTATCAACTGTTTACGCAATTGGAACGAGGAATTGAGTTAACGCAAAAAACAGCAAGAGGTGAGAAAGGATTATTACAAGTGGGGTTTACTAGCTTAGTAACTTACGATTCGCTACCGATAATTTTGCGGCTATTTCGAGAACAGTTTCTAGAAGTGGAGTTAGTTTTGCAAGAGTTAACAACGACTCAACAAGAGCAAGCACTACATCATCAACGTATCCATGTCGGCTTTGCTCATCCACCTTTAGAAGATGAAACACTCAATCAAGAGTGTATTCAGCAAGAAGCTTTAATTGTGGCGTTATGGGAAAATCATCCCTTAGCTAAACAAGATTTTATTTCAATACGATCGCTTGCAGATCAGTCCTTCATTATGTTCCCCCGTCACTTGGGCCCTGGACTTTACGATCAAATCATGAGTCTTTGCCAGCAGGCTAATTTCAACCCAAAAGTGGCTCAAGAAGCAATTCAAATGCAGACAATTATTAGTTTAGTTTCAGCAGGAATTGGGATTGCGATCGCACCTGCTTCATTGCAAAATCTTTACAGGGTTGGTGTAGTTTATCGTCCAGTTGAGGAAAAAACACCATTAGTAGAAACGGCTGTAGTGTGGCGAGAAGAAAATATGACACCTGTGTTAAAGGAGTTTCTGCAAGTTGTTAGGAGTATCTGCTGCTGATATACAAGCTTTGATATGTAAAAAAAGGCGAACCCAACAGTTCGCCTAATAATTATGGTGTTATGGTGTTGCTTGATCAAAACCTAAATCTTTGCTTCTTCCTTCACCAACTTATCCCAACCTAAATCTTTCAAATTATTATTTCGACGCAACGGACGAGTCACCAACTCTAGAATGTCACGCGCATTAGTGAAGCCGTGAATTTGAGCAAAAGTGAACTCAACAGACCATTTTGTATTAATCCCGCGTGCTTCCAATGGGTTAGCGTGGGCCATACCAGTAATTACTAAATCTGGTTTCAAGTCATAAATTCGTTGAACTTGATTGTAATTATCTGGCTTCTCCACAATCTTTGGCAAAGGTACGCCCATTTCTTGACAAGTTTTCTCTAGCAAAGCCAACTCAGCAGCTTGGTAGCGCTTGTCCATGTAAGGAATACCGATTTCGGGTACTGTCATCCCACAACGCACCAAAAACCGTGCTAAGGAGATTTCCAGCAAGTTATCACCCATGAAGAACACAGACTTACCGCGAATCAGTTTGACATAATCTTCTATGCCTTCCCAAATTTGCGCTTCTCGTTCATCTAAACCTTGGGGAGTAATGCCAAACACAGAGCAAATTTTCTCAATCCAAGCGCGGCTACCGTCGGGGCCGATGGGGAAAGGAGCGCCGATGAGTTTACATTTGCGGCGACGCATTAGGGTGGTAGCTGTACGGCTGAGGAAGGGGTTGACACCAGCGACGTAATATCCTTCTTCCAATACTGGTAATTCGGTGAAGCGTTTTGCAGGTAGCCAACCGGAAACTTTGATGCCTTGTTTCTTCAATTCTAGGGTTAACTGCGTAACTACAGGGTCAGGTAGAGAGCCAAAAAGCACCAACGGTGGATGATCTACGTACTCAGATTCTTCTTGAGCAACATCTTCTTTTTTCTTACCGAAGTTGAGCAACTTTTGAATGGCGTTGCGTTCGTTCTTTTCTGTTTCTGCTACAGGTGTTTTATCGGGACAACGTGTTGCCATGGCAGCTAACACAGTGTCTTCTCCTTGAGTGAAGGCATAATCTAAGCCATTGGCACGCGCTACAACGATGGGAATACCAATTTCACCCTCTAGTTTGGGTGCTAAACCTTCTAAATCCATTTTGATAATTTCAGTGGTGCATGTGCCAATCCACACAATTACACTGGGATTGCGATCGCGTTTAATCTGCAAACACAACCGCTTTAACTCTTCATAATCGTTTAGTTGTGCCGAAATATCTCCCTCTTCCAACTCTGCCATTGCATAACGGGGTTCAGCAAAAATCATCACTCCCATCGCATTTTGCAGGAAGTAGCCACAAGTCTTTGTACCAATTACCAAAAAGAAGCTATCTTCAATTTTTTGATATAACCAAGCCACACAGCTAATAGGGCAAAAGGTGTGGTAATTTCCAGTTTCACACTCAAAATTTAAAGCTTCTGGTTGTTGAGCAACAGTCATTTTGATTTTCTCCCCTTGATTTTTTAAGTTAGGAGCAATTGAGTTATGAGTTATGAGTTTTGATTATTAACTCCTAACTCTTAACTCCTAACTTAGTAATTAAGCATTGGGGAAGAGACGGGCAATTTCAGATTCATCAAAAACGCCTGATGGCAGATCTTCCCCTAAAAAGTCGTTATTTCCTTCAGCCTTTTGTAGTGCTGTTTCATCACCCCAGACATCTGACAAAACATCGCTAAAAGCATTCTCATCTAGTGGCTTGAGATCATCAAGTAACTGCTGATCAAGCTTAACCTCGGTTGCAGCTGTGGTATCAAAGGCAATATCCCCAAACTCATCTGCTTCTGAGTTAGAGATTTGGTGAGACTCATCCTTTGAGTTGTGTCCATTGGATGAGGCATTATCACCAATTCCGTTTGGGATTTCCTGCGCCTCAGTTATGTCCAGTTTTTGATGCTCAGAATCTACCATTGAGAACTCTTGAGCTACCAATACTTCCGCAAAGCCATTTGCATGAGGATGCACCAGTGTTTCATCATTGAAATTGTCATTAATGATTGCTGCTGACTCATCTTCATATTTATATGTTTCTGCTTTCGGAAGAATATGATTTCCAAGAGCGATGTCTGGGTCAAAATTTAAATCAAGCACCTCAATTAGGGTATCGGCGTCTGGATTCAATTTGGAAAAGGGGAACATTAATTGCGCTAACTTGGGTTCTAGCGCGTTAATTACTCCCAGGATGAGGTAAGAAGGCGGGCGCTTGCCGCCATCTGGGGTATACACTGATTCCACTTCCATGTGGAGTGTAATCCAATCACGATTCACCTGAAAAAACTGTAGCCACCTTTGCTTTAAAGTATCTGTAAAGCCGTGAAAGAAAGCCATATCGCTCCTCATCCTCAAAACTTGATGATTTATACAATCATCAAGTCTAGTTCCTCTTCTGAATTCAGAACCTGGGGTTTATTCGGATTTAAATAAAAATCAGACAACAAAGAGAATAATTCACGATCTTGAGCATCGTTCGGTACGACACCTTCAGGACGCGCCAAAATTTGGTCAGCAATGTTGAGATAGTAGTCACAAACGTATTCCAGCGAAGGGTCAGAATCTGCCATCTCAAACAATGTCTTACCTTTAACACGGGAAACACGGATATCCTCAATCAAAGGCAAAACTTCTAAAACTGGCATTGGCACCGCTTCTATATATTTTTCAATCAAGTCGCGCTTGGAGGTGCGATTACCAATTAATCCAGCTAGACGCAATGGGTGAGTCCTAGCTTTTTCTCTTACTGAAGCGGCAATGCGGTTGGCAGCAAACAAGGCGTCAAAGCCATTGTCTGTAACAATCAGGCAGTAATCTGCATAGTTGAGTGGTGCAGCAAAACCCCCGCAAACAACGTCACCCAAAACGTCAAATAGAATGACGTCGTACTCATCAAAGGCGTTGAGTTCTTTCAGTAATTTCACGGTTTCGCCGACTACGTAACCACCACAGCCTGCACCCGCAGGAGGGCCACCCGCCTCTACGCAATCAACACCACCATAACCTTTATAAATTACGTCTTCTGGCCAGACATCTTCGTAGTGATAGTCTTTTTCTTGGAGGGTATCGATAATTGTCGGAATCAAAAACCCTGTGAGGGTGAAGGTGCTGTCATGTTTGGGGTCACAACCAATTTGCAGCACTTTCTTGCCGCGTTTGGCTAAGGCGACGGATATATTACAGCTAGTTGTGGATTTGCCGATTCCACCTTTTCCATAGACTGCTAGTTTCACTTTAGATTTGCCTCTTATCGTTTTTTATCAAACTCGTGGCTCAAACATCTGCCTTCACCTAGCCCTTTAACGGCAAGACGTTAGGTATGTGAGTGTCATTATTGTGCAAATTCACAGGAAAAGAAAGGGGCTTTTTATTTGTTTGATGGTGATATCAAGATTATTTTAGTTTAAAACAGATTTTAAGTTGTTATAGGCTCATAAAATAATTGTTTACAGATTAAAATAGCTCAAATATAGTTTTTTAGTATTTTTTATATAAAAATAGTTACAAAAAACAAAAAACTGAAAAATCCTTTTACATATAGGTTTCATTGATATATTGCCCAAGTTGCAATCACTGCCTCTGAAAGAATTCAGAGGCTAATAAGCGAATGTAGATTTAAATTGCATAGCTATGGCGGGCTTTCCAGCCCACCCACAAGAGTTTTAGATATGCAAACTAAATGTGGTCTGGCTTATCTTGAGACCGCTTAAGAATAAATTCTGAGGCTAATGGCTTAAATCGGCTCAAGACGATTGGTAGGATTTTTGTATCTATATGAATATTATATCTAGAGATAGCAAGCTTATTAGCCGCGCTAGTAGCTTAGGACAGCCCTGCTTGACTAAGGTTTTACGGTAAATGACGCCAAGTAACGTTTGAGGAACGTAGACGCCGGGAGGGCGGCTTCTTGCAGGGTAACTCAGCGCCCAAAAACTTTGTGTTTGTTGGGTTTAACGAAGCGAAATTCCATCAAACAGCTGAGTGCGATCGCAATTTTGTAAAAAATTATTAAATATAAATATATTGTCCAAGTTTATTTGAGGCAATTATGAGATATTCTCTGCGACTGTCTGGATTTCTTGTAATGTTTGCCAGCCAGCTTGCCATTGAGAACTGTCTTGTAATAACTTAGCATTCAGCCAAAAGCGAACGTTAGGGTCACACGCGGCAACCATTTCCGCATAAACCCATTTACCTTGATTTTTACGGTTAACGACTTGAAAGTGTCGCCAGCCATCAACTTTTTGCTGTGCTGTCCACTTGGAACCAACTAGGTAAGGAAATTTTTGTTTTTTGGTCATTTTTTGAGGCGCTTAAGGCGCTGGCAGAATTACGCGATCGCAGTCTACCACTCTCGCAAACGTGGTAATATATACTCCACATAAACGTTTAAATTCCGGTGGTGGCAGGTCTTTTATCTGTTCGTAGCTCATCGCTTGTTCAGTCTTGAATTCTAGCAAATGCTCTGCCTTCAGCTTGAAAAAGTAAATATAGGTAATTAGTTCTCAATCTTAAATACGGAAATTGAAAATCTGCACTAATCCGATAATTATGAGATAGATTGCCACAATATAATTTAATAATCTGGGCAGAATCAGAATTAGAACTCCTGCAATCAAAGCAACAATCCCATTAATATTAACACTTAACTGAAGAGTAGTAGTTTGTTGGGCGAAGAGAATGGGTAGATAAAACATGGCTAGTTAAATAGGAGAGTAATTGACTATTAGCACTATTGTATTGCCTCTATATAAATTGCCTTATTTTTAGTTGCTTATGCTTTGAGTAAAAATGAATGCTGTGTTAGAGTTAGAAAATGAGAATAAAATGGGTTGTAGTATTTGTTTTAATATTAAAAGGCTTGACCTTTTGGTGTAAGCAGACATTTCTCCCAAATCTAAATCTCTACACAGTTACGATTTTGGAGATGATATATGTCATTGTATGTAGGCAACCTTTCATATGAGGTTACAAAAGAGACTTTAACTACTGTATTTGCAGAGTATGGTACTGTAAAGCAGGTTAATTTACCTACTGATCGTGAAACAGGGCAACTACGCGGCTTTGCATTTGTGGAAATGGGTAGTGAGGCAGAAGAATCAGCAGCAATTGAAGCTTTAGATGGTGCAGAGTGGATGGGACGCAACCTAAAAGTGAATAAGGCAAGACCAAAAGAAGACAACCGAGGTTCGTTCGGGGGAAATCGGGGAGGATACGGTGGCTCTCGTAATCGCTACTAACTTTTCAAAGCGAAAGTTTAACAGTTGATGTTTGAGGGAGATAAAAAATCTACCTTATGCTTGATTTTGTTTGACTTAAAGTTTGACCAAAGCTAGGGTGTAGGGTGTGAGATGTAGAAAAATGAAGAGAAAATAGTGTTTTTGCATACTCACTGATTGAAACCAATTCTCTTTCAAGCCCGCACTAAAATCGTAGATTTGGTGGTCAATGAAATGGTGGTTGCTTCATGCCCACTAAATTATCCCACAACCTACATCCTTTGACATTACTCACTAGCAATACAACAAGGAAATAAATGACCCAAGTAACAGTAGGTGAAAATGAACATATTGAGTCAGCCTTGCGTCGATTTAAACGAGAAGTCTCCAAAGCTGGGATTTTCCAAGACATGAGGAAGCATCGTCATTTTGAGACACCAGAGCAGAAACGTAAACGCAAAGAAACTGCTAGGCATAGGCAAAGAAAAAGAGGTTTTCGCATTTAAGACAAGGGTTGACTCAATGGGCGACAATGCAAAAACTCCTTTTTAATGACAGAGATAGATTTAGAGTGCAGGCCCTATTCCTTGGTAAAAATATTGACTTACACAGGTTGGAAAATTATGTTCACTTGGCAAGTATGCCAGTAATGGTTACAGTAGGTAAACATGGCTGTGCAGTACTGCTGGGTTATGGAGCAGTTGTTCTGTTTAACGTTGAGCCTTTAGAAAAGGTAGCCTTCTTGACAAAAATATCTTCTCAAGTTAGTGACTGTTTTGCCGACCCAGAAACAGAAGAGGTGGAAGTTTCTCTTAACCTTACCGAGAGTGAGCGAGTAAAGGAAGGAAAAATTTTACTACATGAATTTAGTGTAGAGCGTTTGCAGATAGTGGCTGATATTCTTGCCAAGAGCGTTGTACTATCTCATTATGAGAGTAGCCTAGCAACTGTATTTGATCAAATTGAACCGTTTGCAGCTAGTCTCCAGCGCGAAAATAGGAGTAGACGCCAAAGCCGAGAATTACTTCGTCAACTTGGGACTACTTTGTTAGTTCAACATAAGATAGTGGGTCGAGTAGAGATTATCGATAAGCCGGAGTTACTATGGGAATCCCCACAGCTAGAAAATTTATATCTGCGTTTAGAGGATGAATACGAAATCCGTGAGCGTCATAACGCCCTGGAACGTAAACTAGAGCTAATTTCCCAAACTGCACAAACAGTGTTGGAGTTTATGCAGCATAGCAGTAGCCAGCGAGTAGAGTGGTATGTAGTAATTTTAATTGTGGTGGAGATTCTGCTTTCACTGTATGACGTGATTTTCAAAGGCTAAAGCTAGAGTCTTCAGGACGTAAGAAATCTATGAAGTCCGAGGCTACCCTCATTGAATTGGGAAGCCCACACCCTATCTGTACTCAGATGGGTGTTGGGTAGTTCACTCTATTGCTCAATCAGTATTCGATCAGGAGTGGTAATTCTGGGTTTTATCGTTGGTTCTAGAGTTGGTTCTAGAGTCGGTTCTGGAGTCGGTTCTGGAGTTGGTTCTGGAGTCGGTTCTGGAGTTGGTTCTGGAGTTGAGTTTGGGGGTGATACTTGTAGTGGGGTACCAGCAGATGGGCTGTTAACAGCACTATCTGCAAATCCGGGATTGCCCGTTAACCCCACATCGAGAATACAATTTTGGAGAGCGATCGCATTGGTAATACCTTTAGCTCGGCAAACTTGCTCTCCTTGAGTGCGCTGTTCAGGAGTGAGAACTGGCAGCGCTGTGGGGAATGTTACATTCGTAGGCGGTTGCAAAAACAGCGACTCAACTGCCCAGCTATTACCAAACTCGTTGTACAACTTATCGAACGGCACCGGTGACCCGAGAACGTTCCCAGAACGGGTAGTGATATCGTTAGAGGGGTTGCCGTCATAGTTACCAAGTAGCCCTTGGACTTTATTTCTACGCGCCTCAGACAAGGCAAAGTATAAGTCAATATGTGAGCCTGTACTCAGCCTGACTTGAACCTGGGTTCCATCAGGCCAAACCGCCAGATATTGAGATCCTGTCACATAGAGATCCCCAAGGCGATTTCCTTGCTCATCTTTAAATTCGAGCTTGGCGTTATCTGGTGGCTGTATTGAGTTTCCATCTATTGACAGAGGAGAACTCTTCTGTGCGTCTATAATGACTTGACGCCCGCCAAGGTTGAACGCAACAGCACTGTTAATAGCTACTTGGTTATTCGACGAAAATGGCTTTTGTCTGACTTGCACTTCAAACGTATCATCAGGGGAAGTTGATTTCGCTGCAATAAAGTCGCCGCCAGCTTGGAAATCATAAGCCAAACCGTCAAAGGTGACTAGATGCGGGTCTCCGGAACTGCTACCATTGCTGGCGTTAATATTAATGTTACCTATCTGCTGATTACAGTTGATGACAGAATTGATTACTGGGCCCACAATATTACAAATAATGTTGATTTGAATTACTTGGATATTAGGGCCAGCTGCATAGCTAGCGATGGGAGAGTTAAAACTAAACAAGCTGAGCAGAATTGATACCAGAGACAAGGGCTTAGTCCGCATAAAATGCCTCCTAATTAAATTTAGTAAGTTTGGAACAGTTGACCCGTGCTTGATTTTTGATTTCTCAGTCAGAGTTAACTTTCTCTGACTAAGAAATCAACAGTCATACTTTGTCTTAACTAACTGCTCATTCTCCAGTTCAAAACCTGCTCATAACAGGCTAAAAAATGCTCAATTACTGTTCAGTTGCTGCTCAATAAGTAGAAGGACTAAATTAAATAATTCGTAATTCGTAATGACGCGACGCTCCTGTGTCGCTCTAAGCGAAGCTATGCCGCAGGCTTTACGCTACGCTAACGTAATTAAGTTTTGTAATGGGGATTTCACCCCAACACAAAACTTGCCGATTATAAAACCGGGGACTTAAACCCACGGAACTGGTTAAACCTCACCTCGATTGCCGGGTTTCGACTCCGCTCAACCCTCGTCTTTTCAAAGATCGAGCTAAAATTAAAATTAGGGGATTTTCCTGTTCCCTGCCTAAAGGGCTTGATTAAATTGCTGTAGCTGGTTGATGTTGCAAATCTCGTACAGGATCACCTAAAGCGCGTACATTGGCAGCAAATTCTAGCAATATCCCATCAGGATCAAAGAAATAAATAGATGAAATAAATGTATTTTCGTCAGGTTCAGGAACATAGCCAGAAGGGACATCTGCATGGTGTAATACAGGTGTGACTTGTACACCTTTAGCAATGAGTTTTTCTCTATACTCTTCTATTTTTTCTAGAGGGATATTAAATGCTAAATGGTTTAATGAACCATGAGCAGTAGCTAAATTACCAGTTTGAAAAGCATCAGGACTTAGAGGCTGTTTGAAAAGTCAGGTAGTTTGTAAAAAAACTCTCTCAGTGTAAGCTGCGAATAGCAAAATACACAGCACCGAGAGAGCGACATGAGTAAAGCTTACCCCAGTAACCTTACCCGCGC